>ENA-OQJM01000083-OQJM01000083.1-human-gut-metagenome-genome-assembly--contig:-NODE-83-length-29810-cov-3.689924_pt1 | contig 29810 bp, 26 predicted proteins | sample MGYA00242607_ERZ504773 | MGnify/ENA primary metagenome ERZ504773 (study PRJEB26092, sample SAMD00036355) | human gut metagenome | host: Homo sapiens | study: EMG produced TPA metagenomics assembly of... | reverse complement strand
GAATGTAGAACAGGAGGGAATTGAATTATGCCACTAAGTATAGAAGAAAAGAAATCTATTATTGCTTACCGTATTCAAAAGGCTGATAGCGTTTTTATTGAAGCTTCGGACAATGCTACCATGAATCATTGGAATTTGGTTGCAAATCGTTTGTATTATGCTGTCTTCCACATGGCTTCCGCATTATTGATAGATAAAGGTTTTACATCTAAGACCCATAGCGGTGTAATTTGTTTGTTGGGGCAGGAATTTGCAACTAAAGGGTTGTTGGACAAAGATGAGATGCGTTTGGTCTCTCGTTTACAGAATATGCGTCATGCCGGTGATTATGATGACATGTTCGATTGGGCTGAAGAAGATGTAAAACCTCTTTTTAACCGAACTGAACTTTTAATCAAAAAGATGAAAAGTTTATTATCGTTGGTGGAATAGTATGTTTCATTTTGTTAATCTTACCCTTCTCCATAATATCGGATTGGCATGGGCCAATCGTTGAGAAATCGCTTAAATTATTAGCTCAAATGTTTTTTAGGCACTTTTCAGTGGCTAAAATCAAATATTTACAATTCAATCTTACGATACATCCCAAACCCCAGTGAATACAGGAGATAAGGACTATTGCCATAGGGGTTGGATACTTATAATATGACGGTTACCGTTCGTTACCTTTATTCTTTTCCGTTTGAAAGAAAGGAAGCACGGAAGAGCGTCTGGAGATAGCTCGCAAGCTGAAAGACAACGGCTTGTCCGTGGAATTTATCGTTCAGACTACCCAGCTTTCAGCTGAAGAGCTGGAAGGGTTGTAACATTTCATTCTGCTTTGGACAAAGGGCTTTAAATGATAAAAAAGATAATCCGGTTAAGATTTCTGAAATAGATATTTTGTTCCTTTGCATAAACGGTAAAAGCGAAAGATAATGGAAAAGCAGCAGTTGAAGAGATGCCCGATAGGGATACAGACTTTTTTGCCGGGAAGAAAGACCTTTTCAAAGGACTTGTTATCGAAAAGCAGGAAACCGAGTGGACGGAATATCCGGTGCTGCACTTTGATATGAGCCTGGCCAAACATTTGGACAAGGAGAAACTGAATGAGTATCTGGTCTGGCAGTTGCGGGAATATAATGGGAAATATGGCCTGACGAAAAACAATGATGCGGAGGTTAACGTCCAGTTGGCAGACTTGATAAAGCGTGCCTATGAGCAGACGGGCTGGCAGGTGGTAGTTCTCATTGACGAGTATGACGCGCTCTTACTGGATGTGTTGCATGAGGAAGAGAATCTCCCCGTACTTCGTAATGTGATGCATAATTTTTACAGCCCGCTGAAGGGGTGCGACCCTTATCTGCGCTTTGTTTTCTTGACCGGTGTCACCAAGTTCGCGCAGCTCAGCATGTCCGGCACTTTGAACAATATCTCGAATGTCAGTATGTTGAAACCATACGCTGCCATTTGTGGCATCACTCAGGGAGAAATGCTGGAGCAGATGCATGAATATATAGAACGGCTTGCCGTTGCGCAGGAAATGACTGAAGAGGAAACGCTGCGGAAGCTGAAAGAGAAATATGACGGCTATCATTTCACTTGGCCTTCGCCTGATATTTATAACCCGTTCAGCCTACTGAATGCCTTAGAAAGAAGAAGGATAGACAATTACTGGTTTGGCAGCGGTATGCCCACCTATCTGATAGAGATGCTGCGCAAGTTCAAGGTGTCTCCGTCTGCTATCGGAATGAAGAAGGCGCTTTCAACCAGTTTTGATGCCCCTACCGAGCGTATGACAACTATCGTGCCTCTGCTTTATCAGAGCGGTTATATTACAATTAAAAACTATGATAAGTTGACTCAACTATATACACTGGATATCCCGAACGGTGAAATTAGGGTGGGGTTGATGTAAAGCCTTTTGCCTAACTATTCCTTTCCACCGTCCCGTATTGTGATAATACGAATTATGAGGGGCATTATCAGCAACTATTCTACATCATCTTTTCTTTGTTCGGGATGTATGTGGATGTGGAAGTCCGTACCCCGAAAGGGCGTGTGGACGTGGTGATGCGTACTATCCACACTTTGTATGTCATTGAATTGAAGCTGGACAAAAGTGCTGATTCCGCTTTAGCCCAAATAAATCTGAAGAACTATCCCGAACGCTTTGTTCTTTGCGGACTTCCCGTAGTGAAGGTGGGGATAAACTTTGACTCGGAAAGTCACACTTTGAGTGATTGGATTATAGAGGGATAGACAATAATAGGTCCTGTCTGAATTCGGTGGAGGAACAGTTCATAACCGCCGATAAAATAAATTTATAAAGATAGAATATTTACTATAGGCTGTATGCGATAACGTATGCGGCCTTCCTTGTTTTTGTTGTCGGTAGCGACTGGCATCCGTATAATGTATTGCAAGAACGATTGTCTTCGTGACTACCAGCAGGAGATGAGGCTCAGGCTCTTTGAAGAGTGGGAGCTTCACCGGAGTGTGATGGTACAGATGCCTACAGGCACGGGAAAGACACACCTGCTGGCTGCCATAGTGAGGGAGTTCTTGTGTGGTTCCGGTAGCCGGGTATGGATTGTGGCGCATCGTCGGGAACTGGTGGAGCAGATAGAGGAGACGGTCTCCCGTTATGGAATGGGGAGGGAGGACGGAAGTGTGAGGGTGATGTCCATCCAGTGGTTGTCACGAAACCGGAAGATTGTGAACGGACAGCCGGATTTGATTGTTATTGACGAGGCACATCATGCCCTGGCAGAAACTTATCGGGAGCTTTGGAAGAGTTATCCGGAGGCGAGGAAATTGGGTATGACCGCTACCCCCTGTCGGCTGAACCGCAAGGGATTCACGGATTTGTTTGATACCCTGATTACCTCATGGAGTATTGCGGAATTTATCGGGAGGGGCTGGTTGTCGTCCTTTGACTATGTGTCCATCTGTGCGAACAGCAGGGAACAGCGGCTGATTGACTCGTTGAAGAAACGGGGTGCGGACGGGGATTATCAGGTAAAGGAAATGAATGCGGTGTTAAATCGGGAAACCGGCATTAGACAATTGTACGAGAGTGTCCGAAGATATGCTGCCGGGAAGAAAGGAATTGTCTATGCCGTAAGTATTGCACACGCCCGACAGATTGCAGCCTATTACAGCTTACATGGTGTGGAGTCTGTTGCTATTGACAGCAAGACTCCCGCTTTGGAACGTGGAAGACTGGTAGAGGATTTCAGGCGGGGAAAGATCAGCGTGTTGGTCAATGTGGATATTTTTTCTGAAGGGTTTGACTGTCCCGATGTGGAGTTCGTGCAGCTGGCACGTCCCACGCTTTCGTTGGCGAAATACCTGCAACAGGTGGGCCGGGGGCTGCGGAAGTCGGATAATAAGGAATCATGTGTGCTGATAGATAATGTGGGATTGCACCGGATATTCGGTCTGCCTGTCCGTGACCGTGACTGGGAGGCGATGTTCGAAGGACGGATGGCGGGAAATGCTCAGCCCCGGACACGGATGGAGAACAACGGGCTGTCTGTGTCTTGCTCTCTATCGGAAGATAGCAAACGGAATGAAGGACTGGAAATTGTGATGACACACGCCCGTCTGCTGGATGCTGTTCGGAACGGGGATTTGATTTGTTTGGGAGGAGGTGGTCCGGTCGGTGAGGAACAATGGACTGTTTTGAAAGCCTTTCATGACCGGCAGAGTGGTTTGTGGGGCTTGAGGTGCGGGAACAAAATCACAGTGATTCCTCAATACCGGGAAGTATTTGATATTTGTGCAAACCGGGCTGCTGTCCGTTTTAAAGATGGCCGGACAGGAGTGGTGGATGAGTCCGGAGTCCCCATGGTGGTGACAGGCTGTTGCCGGAGATTGAGATTCCTGAAGGGAGAACTTCTTTCTGTCACCAAAGAGGATGGGAGTGACTGTTACACTGATTTGAAGACAAACAGAACTTATCAGGAGAGGCCGGTGGTTTTTTCATACGGCGGCATAGAGCTGCTGCGGGTGGGGGAGACTTTCCATAGCCGCACGCGGAAGGCGTATACCTCTATGCATGGTTTGCACAAAGACAGTCTTTGTTTTTATGGTTTCTACTTGAAGATACCGGATTACCGTGTTCCGAAGTCTTGCCGGCTAGTTGATCCTGTGTGGTCTGCTATATTTGATGTCTTCGCCTGCGTGCTGGAAGGGGATGATGAAGAGGTGTACTGGTGTTGTGGTTGTTTGGCGGACCGGAGCATTGTGGTGATGGACGGGGAAGGAAGCTATTATCATGTGGAGAAAGGAAAGGGGAAGCGGTATATAGCTTGTAATGCTCCTAAGGCGGGCGAAGCGGATTTTGCCTCCGTGGTGGAAGGTCTGAGGAAGGAAGCCGGGCGGCGTGCGGAGAGCGTACAGCGGGAACGGCAACAGAATGAGGAAGAGAAAAGGCGGAAGAGGCTGGAGGAAATAAAAGATGTCCTTCCTTTCCGGATGGGGATGAAGTGGGGGCTGAAATGGGGAGATCGTATCGTAGTGCCTCCTTGTTACCGGAATATCTGTATTCCTGTAGGCGGTTATTGTGCTTTTGAAGGGAATGCCTGCCAGTGGGGGGTGATGGCGCTGGATGGAAAAGTGGTGGTGGAGGCCAGATATCAGAAGGTGGAGATAGAAAAGGATGGAACGGTGCATCTGACCATCATTCCGGGTAAGGTAAAGACCATCAAACTTTGACGGATATTGAATTGTTTGGGTATGGAGTGGGTAAATTTCAGTATATCACGGGTATTTGATGAGGAGAGCAATTAGTGTAAAATAGTTTTTACGCCTTGATGTTATAATCTTTACATAAAAGAAAACAATTCTACCGTTGAAGCTCTTACGTGGGATACCGCTTTCAAGAACATAAACGAACCAAGCGGATGGGCCATGAAAGGGATACATGAAGAAGCCTACCAATAAATCCGGCATCAATTGACATAACAAAATCGGATAACTGAAAAATTATCCGCTTTTAGTTTCTTTATTTCGAAAGAAAGATATATATTTGCAACGCTTTTTCAGAAAAGCACCCGATATTGCAGAAAAAACAGTTGCCGAAATGGCTCAGTTGGTAGAGCAATTCATTCGTAATGAATAGGTCCCGGGTTCGAGTCCCGGTTTCGGCTCAAGAAGCGGTAGAATACCGCTTCTTTTTATTTTATATAGTTCTCTTTTTCCATATAATAAAGCCCTTCTCCACGGTCACCATTCTCTAAATCAGTTAACTCTACTTTAAATATTCGGTAGGGGAGAATATTTTTCTGGTGTCTGGGCATATCCACGGTCAGCAGATAGGCATTGCCGTATTCGGTAGCATCGAAGTACTCTTTTATCTCTTGTTTCATCAGAACAGGTACTTCTTCTCCATCTATCCAAACGATAGCTTTTAGTTTGTCAGCCGATGGTGCCAGCAAAACGCCTTTGGCTTGTTTGCTTAAACCTGTTTGCTCAATCTTGCTAAGATCCTGTGCATGTACAAGTGAGGATTTTTCTTCTTTTTGCCATTGCAGGGTACGGGTCAGACTCATGGGGCGAACATATATCTGATAGGTGGGCATGCCTCCAGGGATGTGGAAAATACGTAGTCCATAGACTTCCATACGATGATAGCGAATGTTGAGAGTGGTATCACGATCGGCAATGAAATTCCATGCCCAAAATTCGAGACGTTGGTCTTTTTCCGCTAGTCCGGGTTTTACGGTATGTGGGTAGGTAGACATATTGATAGCTCCCATACTTTGATACTTTCCTTTAGGAATACGGGTGGTGTAGTATCCGTTTTTGTCAGTGATGGCTTGTTTAATGTCATCAAAAGAGGGGCTCTGCCAAAAGATGGAACAACTGTCAATGGGTTGTCCGTTATAATCTGTTACTTGTCCGCGTATGGTTACTGAATCCCGTTGTTGTGCATATCCAGCAGAATAAAGAAAAAATAGGATAAAAAGGAGAATCAATTTAGGAATAAAAGGTGTTTTCATTATTTTATCTGTTAATTGTGTTTTTAATGTGTATCTTTTTCACTTCTCACCACTTCCCATCCTTTGAACTGTATCAGGACTTTATGTAACGTGGTTCCTTGAGCCAGATACAGCACTTTTCTTCAAAATTATCATAATAATAAGAAGCGTAATCCTTTATAAACAGGTAGAGGACAACATTGCAATAAGTCTCAAAACATTTTTCCAGTCTTTCCAATGAAACCCCTGCCTTTGAGAAATCAAAATAAATCACCTGGAAACGGTTGCGCTGGTCGGTGGAATTCTTACCAATCCATAGTCCGCTGAATAACTTTCGAAACGGTCTTTTTGCAAAATGTCATAGTAGGCTTTCATTATGCTTAGGAAAAGGCTTTTTCCGAAACGGCGCGGACGTATCATAAAGATATAGCTGGCTGTATCTTCAATCAGGGGCAAATACATGGTCTTGTCCACATAATAATAATTTTCAGTCCGCATCCGCACAAAGTCCGAGATGCCGTAAGGGATTTGAGGCGCTTTCTTTGTTTCCATCTTTCTTCTTCTCTTTTTTTATAGCTATACAAAGTTACACCATTTTTTTCTGATACCCAGCATGGAAAGGGCTGTTTTTTCCACTCTATTTCGAAAACGTTGACAAAAGCACCGCGCAGCCTTCCTCTTTTCGGAGGCAAGGCTGCGCAAAAGTTCGGGGTGCAAAGCATCTCTTCATTTAATGAATGCTGTAAGAGAAGCGTTAAAGATATGCATGAATTTGTCGGAATCGAATTCACGTTGCCATATTATGAATCGTATGCTTCTTCGTGCACTCCCTTCACGGCCCGTCCGCTTGGTTCGTTCATGTTCTTGAAGGCGGCGTCCCATGCAAGGGCCTCGGCGGTAGAACATGCCACACTGGGCACGCTTGGCACGCTGCGGGCTGCGCTTTCACTGGGAAAGTGCTCCTGGAAGATGCTGCGATAGTAATATTCTTCCTTGTTTTGCGGTGTATTGATAGGAAACCGTTCGGCTGCGTGCGCCATTTGCTCGTCACTGATGGCTTCGGCGGTAAGGGCTTTCAGTGTATCAATCCAACTATAGCCCACGCCGTCGCTGAACTGCTCTTTCTGTCGCCATGCTACACTGTCGGGCAACATGTCTGCAAAGGCTTTGCGAACGACTTTCTTTTCAATGGTGTTTCCGGGGCACATCTTTGCTTCGGGATTGAGGCGCATGGCTATGTCCAGAAATTCTTTGTCCAGGAAAGGCACTCGGCCTTCCACTCCCCACGCTGCGAGGGATTTATTGGCACGGAGGCAGTCATAGAGGTGGAGCTTGCCTAGTTTACGCACGGTCTCTTCATGAAAGGCTTGGGCTGTAGGAGCTTTGTGGAAATAGAGATAGCCGCCGAACACTTCATCAGCCCCTTCGCCACTCAGCACCATTTTGATTCCCATGCTTTTAATGACGCGTGCCAGCAAATACATCGGGGTAGAGGCGCGAACGGTGGTGACATCGTAAGTCTCGATGTAGTAAATGACGTCGCGGATAGCGTCCAATCCTTCTTGGATGGTATAGTGGATTTCATGATGCACGGTTCCGATAAAGCGGGCCACTTCGCGGGCTTTTATCAGGTCGGGCGCACCTTCCAGACCGATGGCAAAGGAATGGAGCTGAGGCCACCAGGCATCTTTTTTATTGTCGGTTTCTACCCGTTTGCCTGCATATTTCTTGGCAATGGCAGAGATGACGGAACTGTCCAGACCTCCGGAAAGAAGTACGCCGTAGGGCACATCACTCATCAGTTGGCGTTTAACGGCCTCTTCCAGCCCGTTGTGTATGTCCTGGGAATAGGCATTGTTGTTTTTCACGGCTTCGTATTCAAACCAGTCGCGGACGTACCAACGGGTCATCTTGCTTTCTTTTCCCCAATAGTAATGGCCGGGAAGAAGGGCTCGTATTCATCACAGAACCCTTCGAGGGCTTTCAACTCGCTGGCGCAGTATATTTTGCCGTCCTTATCCTTACCTATATATAAAGGTATGACTCCGATGGGGTCGCGGGCGATAAGAAAATCATCTTTCTCCTCATCATAGAGGGCGAAGGCGAAGATGCCGTTCAGGTCTTCGAGAAAGTGAATACCTTTGTCACGGTAAAGGGCAAGGATGACTTCGCAGTCGCTTCCAGTTTGGAAATCATACTTTCCGGCGTACTTTGTACGGATATCCCGATGGTTGTAGATTTCTCCGTTCACGGCAAGGATTTGTTCCGGTCGGGGCTGTATAGGGGCTGCCCTCCACTTTGAGGGTCTACGATGGAGAGGCGTTCATGGGCCAGGATGGCAGAGCTGCCTACATAGATGCCGTTCCAGTCCGGCCCGCGGTGGCGGAGCTTTTGTGACATTTTCAATGCTTTCTGACGCAGTTCTTGCGTTTGTTGCTTTATCTTGAATATTCCTACGATTCCACACATAATTGTATTTGTTGCTTTATTTATTGAGATAACTGTCTATGTCCGTTGCCGCTTTCCGTCCGCTGGCAATGGCGCGTACCACCAGGCTGGCTCCGCTTGCTGCATCGCCGGCTACGAATACGCTTTCGGCGAATTGGGGATGTTCGGGCTTTAGGAATCCCATTGCCAGAAGAACCAGGTCGGCTTCAATCACTTCCACCTTTCCGGTGGGCTTCATGACAGGGCGGCCGCCGTCGGGACCGGGAGTCCATTCCACCGGTTCCACTTCCACACCGCACACTTTACCGTTTTGCCTAAAAACTTACGGGTGGCGAGAGACCATAGGCGGCTGCACCCTTCTTCGTGAGAAGAGGTGGTTTTCAGTACGACGGGGAATTGGGGCCATGGAGTGGCAGGATTCTGTCCTACGGGCGGCTGGGGCATGATTTCTATTTGGGTGACGCTTAGGGCACCTTGCCGGTTGCTGGTCCCTATGCAGTCGCTGCCGGTATCCCCTCCGCCGATGACCAGTACTTTTTTCCCTTTGGTCAGTAACCAGTTGTTCTTTCGGGAACGTCATGCCGGCAAGGATACGGTTTTGTTGCGCCAGCATGTCCAGTGCCGGGTGGATGCCTTTCAGTTCGCGTCCGGGGACAGGGAGGTCACGCGCGGTCGGAGTTCCGGTACAAATGCAGTAGGCATCAAAACCTTCGGGGAGTTGCCGCACATCCACATCGTTGTTCATTTTGAAGTGGATGCCTTCTTCTTCCATCACCCGGATACGGCGGTCGATGATGGGCTTGTGCAGCTTGAAGTTGGGGATGCCGTAACGTAGCAGGCCGCCGGGAGCCTCATTTTTGTCGAAGACGGTTACTGTGTACCCTTTTCCGTTGAGTTGGTTGGCAGTAGCCAGTCCTGCAGGCCCGGCGCCGATAATGGCTACTTTCCGTCCGTTGCGTTCAATGTGCCGGGGGCTGATATAACCTTCGCGGAAGGCTGCTTCGGCAATGGCCGCTTCATTCTCGCGGATGGTGACGGGGGAGTCCATGCTCAGTTTCAGCACACAGCTCTTCTCGCAGAGGGCGGGACAGATACGGCCTGTGAATTCAGGAAAATCGTTGGTTTCGTTCAATATCTTGTAGGCTTCTTCCCATTTACCTTTGTAGAGGGCGTCCTGAAATTCGGGTTGCTTGTTGCCCAACGGACAAGCCCAGTGGCAGAAAGGAACACCGCAGTCCATGCAGCGTGAAGCTTGAAGTTTCCGGTCACGGCTGTTCAGGGTCTGTTCCACCTCACTATAGTCTGATATCCGGTCGTGAATGGGACGGTAGCCCGCTTCTTGGCGCGGAATGGTTAAAAATGCTTTTGGATTTCCCATATTTTTGTTGTATTTCTTTGTTGATAATTTGTGTGATGTATTAATAATCTCTTTGTACATCAGCTATTTTTTGTTGCAGCTTGCGCATTTGTTCTTCTTGCAATACTCGTTTGTATTCGATGGGGACTACCTGGATAAATTCATCTACATAGCGGTTCCAGTTGTCCAACATCGTTCGTGCCAGTTTGGAGCCGGTATAGAGGTAATGCTGGCGGATCAGTTCATGCAGTTCCTTCCGGTAAGATGCCTCCTCGATAAGCGAGAGCTCCACCATTTCCATGTTGCAGAAATAATCGAAGTTGTGGTTTTTGTCCCATACATAAGCCACACCGCCACTCATCCCAGCAGCGAAATTCCGTCCGGTTTCTCCCAGTACCACAACTCGTCCTCCAGTCATATATTCGCAACAGTGGTCGCCTACACCTTCTACCACGGCTGTCACTCCGGAATTGCGGACTGCGAAGCGTTCACCCACTCGTCCGTTGATATACACCTCACCATCGGTAGCGCCATACAGCAGGGTATTTCCGGCGATGGTATTCTTTTCCGCATCGAAATTGCTACGCACGGGAGGCAGTACTGCAATGCGTCCGCCACTCAGCCCTTTGCCTAGGTAGTCATTTGCTTCGCCTTCCAGCTTGAAACTGATGCCGTGGGTCAGGAACGCACCGAAACTTTGGCCTGCCGAACCCTTGAATTTAATGTGGATGGTCTGTTCGGGAAGTCCTGCCTGCCCGTATTTCTTAGCAACCGCCCCTGCCAGCATGGCGCCTACCGAGCGGTCCGTATTGGCGATGGTGTATTCCAGGGAAATCTCTTTTCTGTTTTCTATGGCATCCCGGGCGGCGGCCAGTATGGTTACATCCTTTACATGGGCGATGTCGTGCTTCTGTTCCATGACATGGTGTATGGCAGCCCCGTTGTCCACCCGGTGCAACAGTCTGTTGAAATCCAGCAGTGAGGATTTCTTCTCACTTGGCGCTTGTTGTATTTCAATCAAATCCGTACGTCCGATGATATCCTCCAATCGGGTGAATCCCATTTCGGCCAGATATTCGCGCACTTCCTGTGCCAGGAAGGTGAAATAATTCACTACATATTTATAATGCCCACGGAAACGTTTGCGCAGTTCAGGGTCTTGGGTGGCCACGCCTACGGGACAGGTGTTGGTGTGGCATTTGCGCATCATGACGCATCCCAGTACAATCAATGCGGTGGTACCGAACCGAATTCTCTGCACCTAGCAAAGCCATATTGATAATGTCCCGTCCGGTTTTCAACTGTCCGTCCACTTGCAGTTTAACTGTCCGCGGAGTCCGTTCAGTACCAACGTCTGTTGCGTTTCACTCAGCCCTATTTCGGGCGAGATACCTGCATACCGCATACTTGAGGCAGGTGACGCTCCGGTTCCTCCTTCAGCTCCCGAGATGACAATCAGATCGGCTTTCGCTTTGGCCACGCCGGCGGCGATGGTTCCACCCCCGCTTTCGGCTACCAGTTTCACACTGATTCGTGCCTGTGGGTTACGTTTTTCAGGTCGAATATCAACTGGGCCAAATCTTCGATGGAATAAATATCATGGTGGGGCGGAGGGGAAATGAGTGAGATGCCCGGAATGGAGTGGCGGGTTTTGGCAATTACCTCATCTACCTTGAATCCCGGTAGTTGTCCTCCCTCTCCCGGCTTGGCGCCTTGGGCTACCTTTATCTGGATCTCTTCGGCATGAACTAGGTATTCGGTGGTGACTCCGAAACGTCCCGACGCTATTTGCTTGGTCTTGCTGCATAGTGAGATACCTTCGTAAGTGCCTGTAATGCGTTCGCTGTCCTCACCACCTTCACCTGTATTGCTGCGTGCACTCAGTTTGTTCATGGCCAGTGCCAACGCCTCATGTGCTTCCTTGCTGATAGCACCGAAGGACATGGCTCCTGTCACGAAATGTTTCACGATGTTTTCTATCGGCTCCACCTTTTCAATATCAATAGGGTTTCGTTTGTGCCCGAAGAAGTTGCGCAGGAAGAGGGGGGAATCTTTTTCATCTACCATAGAGGTGAATTCCTTAAACTTTTTGTAGCTGCCCAGCCGGGTGGCCAGTTGCAGGGTGGAGATGGTTTCCGGATTCCAAGCATGCCGTTCTCCGTCTTTGCGGAAGGAGAACAGTCCGTTATGCGGTAAAATGTCGCTCACTTCTTTCGGAGAGAATCCGGCATCGTGCAGGGTGATGGCATCTTTGGCGACTTCTTCCAGACGAATACCTCCGATGCTGGATGTCTGTGTGCCGAAATAGCTTCTCAATAATTCCTCACTGACCCCTACGGCTTCAAAAATCTTCGCGCCCCGATAGGAACGGATCGTAGAGATACCCATCTTGCTCATGATTTTAAACAAGCCCTTGCAGATGGCTTTGATATAATTCTTTTCGGCCGTTTCGTAATTCATCTGCACATCGCCTTTTCTCACCAGTTCATCCAGTACGGCAAAGGCCATGTACGGATTGATGGCACTGGCACCATATCCCAGTAACAGGGCGGCGTGCATCACTTCGCGAATCTCGCCGCTTTCTACAATCAATGCGGTTTGTACGCGTTTCTGAACCGAGATGAGGTGATGATGAACAGCGCTTACCGCCAGCAGTGACGGGATGGCGGCATGAGCCGCATCAACAGAACGGTCGCTTAGAATGATATAGTTTACTCCGTCGGTCACGGATTGCTCGGCCTGTTTGCACAAATTACTCAGCGCTTCCTGTAGTCCGGCTTTTCCTTTGCTCACCTCGAATAGGATGGGGAGTTTCACGGTATTGAATCCTTTATATCGGATATTGCAGAGAATGTCCAGTTGGGTGTTATTTAGTACGGGATGGGGCAGACGTACCATTTTGCAATGGCTTTCGCTGGGTACTAAAATGTTCATTCCTACGGCGCCGATGTATTCGGTGAGCGACATGACTAATTCTTCACGGATAGGGTCGATAGCCGGATTGGTAACCTGTGCGAATTGTTGGCGGAAGTAGTTGAACAGTAACTGCGGTTTGTCCGAGAGAACTGCCAGCGGCGTGTCGTTACCCATAGAGGCGACAGGTTCGGCCCCTGTGTTACACATTGGTATGAGGGTACGTTCTATATCTTCACGCGAGAAGCCGAAGGTGCGTAACATACGGTCATAACCGGCTATCCGGTTGTCTATCTTGCGCCCGCTTTTCAAGGTATCGAGTTCGATGCGGTTGGTAGACAGCCAGGTGCGATAAGGACGGGCTGATGCCAATTGTTCTTTCAGTTCTCCGTCATAATATATTTTACCCTGTTCAGTGTCAATCATCAGTATTTTTCCCGGTTGCAGACGTCCTTTTTCTTTAATCTCTCCCGGTTCGAAATCCATCACGCCTACTTCGCTGGCCACTACCATCATGTCATTGTTGGTGATGAGGTAACGGGCAGGGCGGAGGCCGTTGCGGTCCAACATTCCTCCGGCAAAGCGTCCGTCACTGAACAGCAACGCGGCAGGTCCGTCCCAAGGTTCCATTAGGATGGAGTGATATTCGTAAAACGCTTTCAACTCTTCACTGATAGGGTTTTTATCATTGAATGATTCGGGAACCAGCATCGCCATGGCATGGGGCAGACTCAATCCCGACATCACAAAAAATTCAAGCACATTGTCCAGTGAGGCACTGTCGCTCATACCTGGCTGAATAATGGGGCGGATGGCTTTGATATTCCCCAATGCCGGAGAGGAGAGGACACTTTCGCGTGCTTCCATCCATCCTCGGTTGCCGCGGATGGTATTGATTTCACCATTATGCGCCAACAGACGGAAAGGCTGTGCCAGACTCCATGTAGGAAATGTGTTGGTGCTGAAGCGGGAGTGTACCAATGCCAGTCCACTGGTAAAGTAAGGTTGTGTTAAGTCCGGGAAGTACTCGCGTACCTGCATGGACGAAAGCATCCCTTTATATATAATGTTTTTGCCCGATAGTGAAACGATATAGAAATCTTTATGCCGGACACGTTTTTCAATCTTTTTACGGATAACATAAAGGGTACGTTCCAAGTTTTCCACATCAGTCACTCCGGTGATGAACACCTGTTTGATATCCGGTTCGGTGGCTCGTGCGTCTTTGCCCAAGCAATTGGGATTAGTGGGCACATTGCGCAGATGCATCAGTGTCAGTCCTTCCCGTTCTATTTCCTCAATCATAATACTTAGGATACCGGCTTGTTCTTTTTCATCTTTTGGCAGAAATATTAGTCCGGTTCCGTATTTTCCCTTCTCGGGTACGGGGATACCTTGCAAGAGGATGAATTCGTGGGGGATTTGTAGCATAATTCCCGCGCCGTCGCCGGTCTTGTTGTCAGCTCCTTCCGCACCTCGATGGCGCATGTTCTCCAGTACCTTTAATGCGGAGTCTACCAGTTCATGTGATTTATTGCCATGAATGTTGACTATCATACCTACACCACAAGCATCATGTTCGTTGGTTGCATCATAAAGACCATTTTGTTCTCTTTTTACCATTATGACTGTCTTTAGTTTGTAATAATGTTGATTTGTATTCCAGTTTGTTTTGCAAAGGTAGATAATTTATTTCTTTTTGCTATAAAATAAATGGGCTGTGTTAGTAAAAAGATGCTCTTCTGCTTTTGATGCTTACATATTGTTTATTCTGCCTGTCTATTACTTTTAAATCGTAACATGATTTGGCGAAATTGCTTTGATAATGTAAGTTTTCATATTTATTTTAAAAACGGATAAAACATTTCTTTTCGATTTCTATTCTTACTTTTTTATCGCTTTCGTCAATTATTTATGGTCTTTTATTGCATTTATGTTAATTGATATTTGTATCTTTGCAGCCAAATCAGAACATATACTTATATAAATTATGTGTGGAATAGTAGGCTACATTGGAAAACGAGATGCTTACCCTGTCCTCATAAAAGGCCTGAAGCGGTTGGAATACCGGGGCTATGATAGCGCAGGAGTCGCATTGATTGATAAAAAAAGGAGGTTGAACGTCTATAAGACGAAAGGAAAGGTCTCAGACCTAGAAGCTTTTGTTTCCCAAAAAGACGTTTCCGGTACAATTGGTATTGCCCACACCCGATGGGCTACTCACGGAGAGCCTTGCCAGGCTAACGCCCATCCTCATTTTTCTTCTTCCGAGAATCTTGCTCTTATCCACAATGGTATTATTGAAAACTACGCTACCCTGAAAGAAAAACTACAAAAAAAAGGGTTCATCTTTAAAAGTAGTACAGATACCGAAGTTCTTGTCCAGCTAATTGAATTTTTCCAGCTTTCCAACCATTTAGATTTACTTACTGCCGTTCAGTTGGCTCTGCATGAGGTGATTGGTGCATACGCCATAGCGGTGCTTGACAAGAATAATCCCGATGAGATTATTACAGCCCGTAAAAGCAGTCCGCTGGTGGTAGGGATAGGGAAGGATGAATTTTTTTTGGCCTCGGATGCTACTCCGATTGTAGAGTATACGGATAAAGTGGTGTATCTGCAAGATGGGGAGATAGCGGTGATTCGCAGAGACAAGGCGCTGGAAGTCGTCAATTTGGATAACGTGCTTCAAAATCCCGAAGTACGTACGGTGGAAATGAATCTGGGACAGCTGGAGAAAGGAGGATACCCGCATTTCATGTTGAAGGAGATATTCGAACAACCCGATTGTATTAACGACTGTATGCGTGGACGCATCAATGCGGACGGTGATAAAGTAGTACTGTCGGCGGTTATTGATCATAAGGAACGTCTGCTCAAGGCTCGTCGCTTTGTAATTGTGGCTTGCGGAACTTCGTGGCATGCCGGATTGATAGGGAAACAACTGATAGAAAGTTTCTGCCGTATTCCGGTAGAAGTGGAATATGCCTCCGAGTTCCGCTATCGTGATCCGGTGATTCATGAAGATGATGTGGTAATAGCTATCTCGCAATCGGGCGAGACGGCCGATACATTGGCTGCCATAGAACTGGCGAAAGAGAAAGGAGCTTTTATTTATGGTATATGCAATGCGGTAGGTTCATCCATTCCGCGCATTACAGATACCGGTTCTTATATTCATGTAGGACCGGAAATAGGAGTGGCGTCTACTAAGGCATTTACCGGACAGGTAACTGTGCTGACCATGCTGGCGCTGACCCTGGCAAAAGAGAAAGGGAGCATGACGGATGAGAAATACCTGGAAGTGATTCGGGAATTGACTGTGATTCCGGCTAAAATAAAGAAGATTCTGATCAGTAATCCCAAGATAGCGGAACTGTCGCGTATCTTCACCTATGCACATAATTTCCTCTATTTGGGACGAGGTTACAGTTTTCCGGTAGCTTTGGAAGGTGCGTTAAAGTTGAAGGAGATATCTTATATTCACGCTGAAGGTTATCCTGCAGCTGAGATGAAACATGGACCTATCGCATTGATTGATGCCGAAATGCCTGTTGTTGTGGTAGCTACGCATAATGCGATGTATGAAAAGATAATGAGTAACATACAGGAAATTAAAGCGCGGAAGGGAAAAGTAATCGCTTTGGTCACAGAAGGAGATACGGTAATCAGCAAGTTGGCTGATGATTGCATTGAGTTGCCCGAAACATTAGAGTGCCTCGAACCGTTGATAGCTACGATCCCCTTACAGTTATTGGCCTACCATGTAGCCATTTGCAAAGGGAAAAATGTGGATCAGCCACGAAATCTGGCGAAGTCGGTAACAGTAGAATAGAAGGCAATGCTGCCGGAGATTATGCAGGAAGTTCCCGGAAGTTTCCGGCATAATTCTTGAAAGATGTGCCGTAAGTTTGGAAAAACGACAGAAGGTCTTGTCATACCTTTGGGATGTTTTTATAAGAATCTGAAAATGATATATTAATTTAAGGAGTAAAGAGAGAGCATGGAACCGTTAAAGCATGAATGTGGGGTCGCTATGATACGACTGCTGAAACCGCTGGAATATTATCAGGAAAAGTATGGAACCTGGATGTATGGCTTGAACAAGCTGTATCTGCTGATGGAAAAACAACATAACCGCGGACAGGAAGGCGCCGGGCTGGCCTGTGTCAAACTGGAGGCCAATCCCGGTGAAGAATATATGTTCCGTGAAAGAGCTTTAGGTTCAGGGGCGATAACAGAGATATTCGGTACGGTGCAAAATCATTTCAAGGATTTGGCACCCGAACAATTGCATGATGCCGGATACGCCAAGAAATGCCTTCCCTTTGCCGGAGAGGTGTACATGGGTCATTTGCGTTATTCTACTACCGGAAAAAGCGGTATCTCCTACGTGCATCCGTTCTTGCGTCGTAACAATTGGCGTGCCAAGAATCTGGCACTGTGCGGCAATTTCAACATGACCAATGTGGATGAGATTTTCGCACGTATCACTGCTGACGGCCAGCATCCGCGTAAATATGCCGACACATATATTATGTTGGAACAAGTGGGACACCGTTTGGATCGTGAGGTGGAGCGCCTCTATGTGGAATGTGAGAAGGAAGGTCTGAAGGGTATGAATATCACTCACGCCATAGAAGACCGCATTGACTTGGGCAATGTCCTCAAGACTTCGAGCAAGGAGTGGGATGGAGGCTATGTGATCTGCGGTATGACCGGTAGCGGTGAATCTTTTGCGGTACGCGATCCGTGGGGCATCCGTCCGGCTTTCTGGTACATGGACGATGAAATCATGGTATTGGCGTCCGAACGTCCCGTCATTCAGACTGCCTTGAATGTACCTGCCGGAAGCATCAATGAATTGCAACCGGGACAGGCTATCCTTATGAGCAAGACCGGAAAGATGCGTCTGGCACAGATCAACCGGGCGAAAGAGAAGAAAGCTTGTTCTTTCGAGCGAATCTATTTCAGCCGGGGAAGCGACATGGATATTTATAAAGAAAGAAAGCTGCTGGGTGAAAAACTGGTGAATCCTATCTTGAAAGCGGTAGACTATGATGTGGAGCATACTGTATTCTCTTTTATACCCAATACGGCGGAAGTGGCTTTCTATGGACTGCTGGAAGGATTCGACAATTATCTGAATGAACTGAAAGTAAAGAAGATAGAGGCTTTGGGACATCATCCCAATCACGAGGAACTGGAAAAAATCCTGTCCTGGCGTATCCGTAGCGAGAAAGTGGCCATCAAGGATATCAAGCTGCGTACCTTTATCGCCGAAGGCAACAGCCGGAATGACTTGGCCGCCCATGTGTACGATATTACTTACGGTAGTTTGATACCTCATGTGGATAATCTGGTTATTATTGATGACAGCATCGTCCGGGGAACTACATTGAAACAAAGCATTATCGGTATTCTTGACCGCCTGCATCCGAAGAAAATCGTCATTGTTTCTTCTTCTCCACAGGTGCGTTATCCGGACTATTATGGTATTGATATGGCCAGCATGGATCAGTTTATCGCTTTCAAGGCTGCTATCGATTTATTGAAAGAACGAGATATGAAAGATGTAATAGCCCGTGCTTACAACAAATCGAAAGACCAGGTGGGGTTACCCAAAGAGCAGATGGTGAATTATGTGAAAGAGATTTACGCTCCTTTCACTAATGAGGAGATTGCGGCAAAAATGGTGGAACTTCTCACTCCGAAAGGTACGCAAGCTAAAGTGGAGATTGTTTATCAGACATTGGAAGGATTGCATGAAGCATGTCCCAACCATACGGGCGACTGGTATTTCAGTGGAGATTATCCTACTCCGGGTGGAGTGAAGCTGGTGAACCAGGCGTTTATAGACTATATAGAAAAAGTATATCAATTCTAAAGAATAACAATTCAAGATAGATTAGATGAGAAATGTAACATTGATCCTCGACGACGGGAGCCGTTTCCCGGGCAAGTCGTTCGGTTATGAGAAACCGGTAGCCGGTGAAGTGGTGTTTAATACCGCTATGACCGGTTATCCTGAGAGCTTGACAGACCCTTCATACGCGGGGCAGTTGATGACCTTGACTTACCCGTTGGTCGGTAACTACGGGGTGCCTCCCTTTACTGTCGAACCCAACGGCTTGGCCACTTTTATGGAGAGTGAACGTATCCATGCCGAAGCGATTATTGTAAGTGATTACAGTGAAGAATTCAGTCACTGGAATGCGAAAGAAAGTCTGGCCGACTGGCTGAAGCGTGAGCAAGTGCCGGGCATTACAGGCATCGATACCCGTGAACTGACAAAAGTCCTTCGCGAACATGGGGTGATGATGGGGAAGATCGTATTTGATGATGAGCCCGATAAAGTGCCCGAAGCAACGTATGCAGGTATCAACTATGTGGATAAAGTATCATGCAAGGAGGTGATTCGTTACAACGAAGGCGCCGGCAAGAAGAAAGTGGTGTTGGTGGATTGTGGTGTAAAGACAAATATCATCCGCTGTCTGCTGAAACGGGATGTGGAAGTGATCCGCGTTCCTTGGAACCATGATTTTACAGGGATGGAGTATGACGGATTGTTTATCTCGAACGGCCCGGGTGATCCGGATACATGTGATGAGGCGGTACAGCATATCCGCAAGGCGATGAGCCTGAGCGACAAGCCTATCTTTGGCATTTGTATGGGGAATCAGTTGCTTTCAAAAGCAGGAGGTGCCATCATCTATAAATTGAAATACGGTCATCGCAGTCATAACCAGCCGGTGCGCATGGTGGGAACGGAACGTTGTTTCATCACCAGTCAGAACCACGGTTATGCAGTAGATAATAATACATTGGGAGCCGATTGGGAACCGCTGTTCATCAATATGAATGACGGTTCCAACGAGGGCATCAGGCATAAAACCAAACCTTGGTTCTCGGCACAGTTCCATCCGGAAGCGGCGTCGGGACCTACGGATACCGAGTTCCTGTTTGATGAATTTGTGAAGTTGTTATAAACCGTGTATTAAAAAGAACAAGTATGAAAGACGAAATAAAGAAAGTATTATTATTAGGTTCCGGCGCCTTGAAGATTGGCGAGGCCGGAGAGTTTGACTATTCAGGCTCGCAAGCGCTGAAAGCCTTGAAGGAAGAAGGGATTGAAACGGTTCTGATCAACCCAAATATTGCTACTGTGCAGACCAGCGAAGGGGTGGCGGACCAGATTTATTTCCTGCCCGTTACTCCTTATTTTGTAGAGAAGGTGATAGAAAAGGAACGTCCGGATGGTGTGCTCTTGTCTTTCGGCGGACAAACTGCCTTGAACTGTGGGGTGGCACTGTACAAAGCAGGTATTTTCGAAAAATACAATGTCCGTGTGTTGGGTACTCCCGTACAAGCCATCATGGATACGGAGGACCGTGAGTTGTTTGTAGAAAAACTGAATGAAATCAATGTAAAGACCATCAAGAGTGAAGCGGTGGAAAACTTGGAAGATGCCCGTCGCGCTGCTAAAGAATTAGGTTATCCGGTTATTATCCGTGCCGCCTACGCATTGGGTGGACTAGGCTCTGGTTTCTGTGACAATGAAGAGGAACTGAATGTTCTGGCTGAAAAGGCCTTCTCTTTCTCGCCGCAGGTATTGGTGGAAAAGAGTTTGAAAGGCTGGAAGGAGGTGGAATATGAAGTGGTCCGCGACCGTTATGATAACTGCATCACTGTATGTAACATGGAGAACTTTGACCCGCTGGGTATCCATACCGGCGAGTCTATCGTGATCGCCCCTTCGCAGACACTGACCAATGCGGAGTATCATAAACTTCGTGAACTGGCTATCCGTATCATCCGCCATATCGGCATTGTGGGCGAATGTAATGTACAGTATGCCTTCGATCCCGAATCGGAAGATTACCGTGTCATTGAGGTCAACGCCCGTCTTTCGCGCTCATCCGCATTGGCTTCCAAGGCTACCGGCTATCCGTTGGCTTTCGTTGCCGCCAAATTAGGCTTGGGATACGGGTTGTTCGACCTGAAAAACTCGGTGACAAAGACCACCAGCGCATTCTTCGAACCTGCACTGGACTATGTGGTGTGCAAGATTCCCCGTTGGGACTTGGGCAAGTTCCATGGTGTAGACCGTGAGTTGGGCTCGTCCATGAAATCGGTGGGTGAGGTAATGGCCATCGGACGTACTTTCGAGGAAGCCATTCAGAAAGGTTTGCGCATGATTGGCCAGGGAATGCATGGCTTCGTAGAGAATAAGGAACTGGTTATAGAGGATGTGGACAAAGCCCTTCGTGAGCCGACGGACAAGCGCATCTTCGTGATCAGCAAAGCCATGCGTGCAGGTTACACGGTAGACCAGATTCATGAGCTGACCAAGATTGACAAATGGTTTCTGCAGAAATTGCAGCACATCATGGACACTTCTAAAGAGATGCACGAATGGGGCAATAACCATAAGCAGATTACCGATATGCCGGACGAGTTACTCCGCAAGGCGAAAGTGCAGGGATTCTCCGATTTCCAGATAGCCCGTGCCATTGGCTACGAGGGTGATATGGAAGACGGTATCCTGTATGTGCGTAATCATCGCAAGCAGGTGGGAATTCTTCCGGTGGTGAAACAAATCGATACCTTGGCAGCCGAGTATCCTGCACAGACCAACTATCTGTATTTGACTTATAGCGGCGTGGCCAATGATGTGAAATACTTGGGCGACCATAAATCCATTGTGGTACTGGGTTCGGGCGCTTACCGTATCGGTTCGTCGGTGGAATTTGACTGGTGTGGGGTACAGGCCTTACAGACCATCCGTAAGGAGGGTTACCGCAGTGTCATGATCAACTATAACCCCGAAACGGTTTCTACCGACTATGATATGTGCGATCGTCTGTACTTTGACGAACTTACTTTTGAGCGTGTGATGGATATCCTCGAACTGGAGAACCCTCACGGAGTCATTGTATCTACCGGCGGTCAGATTCCCAATAACTTGGCTCTCCGTCTGGATGCGCAAAATGTAAATATCCTCGGTACCAGTGCCAAGAGCATTGATAATGCTGAGGACCGTGATAAATTCTCGGCCATGCTGGACCGCATTGGGGTGGATCAGCCTGAATGGAGCGCATTGACTTCTATGGAGGATATCCATGCTTTTATTGATAAAGTAGGCTTCCCTGTTTTGGTACGTCCCTCGTATGTGCTGAGTGGTGCGGCCATGAACGTCTGCTCCAATCAAGAGGAATTGGAACGCTTCCTGAAACTGGCTGCAAACGTATCGAAAAAGCATCCGGTAGTGGTGAGCCAGTTCATTGAGCACGCTAAGGAAGTGGAAATGGACGCTGTGGCACAGAATGGTGAGATTGTGGCATACGCTATCAGTGAGCACATTGAATATGCCGGCGTGCACTCGGGGGATGCCACCATTCAGTTCCCTCCTCAGAAACTGTATGTGGAAACGGTACGCCGCATCAAGCGCATCTCCCGTCAGATAGCCAAGGAATTGAATATCTCCGGTCCGTTCAATATACAATATCTGGCAAAGGATAACGATATCAAGGTGATTGAATGTAATCTTCGTGCTTCACGCAGCTTCCCCTTTGTCAGCAAGGTGTTGAAAATCAATTTTATCGAACTGGCTACGAAGGTGATGCTCGGATTGCCGGTAGAGAAACCGAACAAGAATCTTTTCGAGTTGGATTATGTGGGTATTAAGGCCAGCCAGTTCTCTTTCAACCGTTTGCAGAAAGCCGATCCGGTATTGGGCGTAGATATGGCCTCTACCGGTGAAGTAGGCTGCATTGGTACGGATACCTCTTGTGCCGTATTGAAGGCGATGTTGTCTGTGGGCTATCGTATTCCGGAAAAGAGTGTGTTGCTTTCAACTGGTAACGCCAAGCAGAAAGCGGATACTTTGGAAGCTGCCCGTATGTTACAGAAGAAAGGTTATAAACTTTATGCCACCGGAGGCTCATCCCACTTCCTGACCGAGAACGGGGTGGAGAATACCCGTGTCTACTGGCCCAGTGAGGAAGGGCAACCTCAGGCACTGGATATGCTGCACCGGAAAGAGATAGATATGGTAGTCAATATACCGAAGAACCTGACAGCCGGAGAGTTGGATAACGGGTACAAGATCCGTCGTGCCGCCATCGACCTGAATGTGCCCTTGATTACCAATGCCCGTCTGGCAAGCGCGTTTATCAATGCCTTCTGTACCATGACGGTGGATGATATCGCTATCAAGAGCTGGGCGGAATATAAATGATTTGAATGTTTAGTGATGTGTGGTTAATGGGGGTGCGGCATAACAGTGCACTCCATTAACCATTAATCAGTGACTTCTCTTTCATTAGAAAATTATTCACTATTCTTTCTTTGTTCACAAAAAGTTTCCTAATTTTGTCCGATTAGGAATCCTAAAGATATTCAATACAAATGGATTGTGAACACAAGCTTAAAGCATTAGAGCAGGAAATTGAATCGTTGAAAGAGGAGAACAGGCTGCTGAAAGAAAAATTATCTTCTTCTGAAAAAAACTTTGATAGCGTTAGTTCAAGGAGAAATATGCGGTAAGAATATTAGATCTTTGCCGGATATGCTCACCGTATTCAATCATGAGGAAACGGGTATAGAAGTGGTGTCTAATGAAGAAACCAATCATGTGGGTGTATCCAACAATGATTTTAAAGGGATGCGTATGCAGGATATGGTTCCTAAAGAAGCTTATCACAATATACATAATAATCTTCAGAAGGCTATTGCGACAGGTAGAGGTTCTACCGCCCATCATGAATTGGATGTGGACGGGACACTTCATTATTATGAAAATCGTATTTTCCCCTTAGATGAAGAATATGTACTGATAATGTGTCGTGATATTAGTGAAAGAGTTGCCACACAGCAGAACTTGGAAATATTTAAACGGGTACTGGATAAGGTCAGTGATAGTATTCTGGCTGTATCGGTTGACGGAACCTTAGTTTATGCCAACCGGCAGTTTATTGAGGAATATGGAGTGAAAGAGGAGTTGGGCACACAAAAAGTTTATGATTTACCTGTTTCTCTGAATACCAAAGAAATATTTGATAAACGTGTTCAAGAGATTCGTGATAATGGAGGTAATTTTGCTTATCGTGCTAAATATACCCGTGTGGGAGAAACAAAACTTCGTGTTCATCAGGTTTCGGCTTTTATGATTCAAAATCAGGGTGAGGAAATGATTTGGTTCTTTACGCAGGATATAACGGATGTTATCAAGAACCGTGACGAATTGCGTGAACTGAATTATCTGATGGATGCCATACTGAATAATATTCCTGTTTATTTGTTTGTGAAAGACCCTGAGGATGATTTCCGATACCTTTATTGGAACAAAGCATTTGCCAGTCACTCTAAAATTCCTGCTTCCAAGGCATTGGGCCATATTGATTTTGAAGTGTTTCCCGAACATGAGAATGCGGAGAAGTTTCATCGGGATGATTTGGAATTGATCCGTACCCGAGAGCGCATGGAAATGCAGGAAACGTATGTGACGGCTACAGGCGAGACCCGCATCGTGCAGACTTTAAAAACATTAGTTCCTCTGGAAGGGCGTGCACCGCTTATTATTGGCATTTCGTGGGATATTACTAATATGCAGAACATAGAGCAAGAGCTGGTTCAGGCCCGTATCAAGGCTGAGCAGTCCGACAGGTTGAAAACAGCCTTTCTAGCCAATATGAGCCATGAAATCCGTACTCCTTTGAATGCAATAGTAGGTTTTTCCCGTTTGATGACTATGGCGGATAATGCGGCGGATGAAAAACTTTATTCGGATATTATCAACCAGAATTCGGAAATATTGTTGCAATTAATCAATGATATTCTTGATTTGGCAAAAATAGAGGCCGGTACATTGGAATACGTCAGATATCCAATGGACTTGGGAGAATTGTGCCGTAATGTGTATGAGATGCACAAGGATCGGGTGCAGACTGGGGTTGTTTTGATATTAGACAATAAAGACACCAGCTTGATAATCAATGAAGATCAGAACCGAATTATGCAAGTCGTTACAAATTTGATAACCAATGCTATAAAATTTACTTTCAAAGGGGAAATCCGTTTTGGTTTTGAAGTGAGGAAGGAGTATATTGATTTTTATGTAAAAGACACAGGGATGGGGATCTCCGAGGAGAAGATTAAAATGATTTTTGAGCGTTTCGTGAAACTGAATACTTTTGTTCAGGGAACAGGCTTGGGGCTTGCGATTTGTAGGGTGATTGTAGAAAAACTAGGTGGAGAGATTACTGCGGAATCCAAACTGAATGAAGGTTCTACTTTTCGTTTTACGATTCCTTATAAGGCGGGTAAAAAATGTCCGGAATCCGGAAGGGGTACGAAGTGTCCGGAATCCGGGAGTACGGGACTGAGAAAAGTATTGCAAAGAAGAACAGTACTGGTGGCGGAAGATGTGGACAGCAACTTTTTGCTGTTAAAGACATTGTTAGGAAAAAGATGTAATCTGCTATGGGCTAAGGATGGAGAGGATGCGGTGAATCAATTTAAAGAACATCAGCCTGACTTGATTTTGATGGATATCAAGATGCCCCATATGGATGGGCTGGAGGCTACGCGCCTGATTCGTTCTTATTCAAAAGAAGTGCCTATTGTCGCTTTGACTGCCTTTGCTTTTGAGTCCGACAAAGACAGAGCTATAGAAGCCGGATGCGATGATTTTCTGACTAAGCCGGTTTCACAAAATGCCTTGGAAAAAATGTTGGATAAATATGTTAAGTAGACATTAGCGAGGTATAGTGCGTAAAGACAGCCGACAATATGGACCAGAATAGGGAAGGGAGGATGCAATGCGAAGATTATAGATCTTACCCCCGGAAGATTATAGATCTTGCAGGTGAAAGATTTATATCTTTGGGTTGTAAGGTTACGATGAACCTATAGTAAATAGAAACGGACTTTTATAAAAACAAAAGAGGAACTGCCCTTTCATAGGCAATCCCTCTTTTCTGAATTTGAGAGCATGTTATTTAACTTCGATAACCTTAGCTGCTTTTTCTTTGTCTTCCGGCGTACGCTTCGGCAGCTCGATAGTTAATACACCATCGTTTACTTTTGCATCAATTTTATCTTTATCTACATCATCAGGCAGGATCAATGTCTGTTGAAATTTAGAATAAGAGAATTCGCGACGCAAGTAACGGCTTTCTTTCTTGCCTTCTTTATCACCTTCAGTACTTTCTGTTTTCTTTTCCATAGAGATAACCAAGTCGTTGTCTTCGTTGATATGAATCTTGAAGTCTTCTTTGGTCATTCCCGGAGCGGCGACTTCTACTTTGTAGTCTTTGTCACTTTCAATAACATTGATGGCGGGAGCTGTTGCATTGGCTTTTACCATCCAGTCGTTATCAAAGAAATCATTAAAAATACTTGGTAACCATGTTTGGTTTGATCTTCTTACTGGCATCATAATCTTAATCTCCTATAGGTTTTGGTTAAACATTTTGTTTATTTCTGAATTCCTTCACCTTTCGGTTTTGTCATTCACTATCCATAATGCAAACCGCATACCATTGGTTCGATGATATGCGGTTTATATTGCACTCTTTTAAACCTATAAAGGTTTTCTTAAAGATTAAAACCTTTGCATTAAAAGTTGGTAAGCCTCTTTAAACATTTGATTGTCAAGACTACTGCCAATTTGTAATTTTAGGGGGGACAGATTGACAGTCGTTCTATATCAGCTTGAACCGCATACGGAAGATTCCGTCTTTATAGTCGTAGCTTATAATTTTAAATGTACCTATTTCGGACGTATTTTTCACGTGTTGACCTATACAGAGGCATTCATCGTAATCGCCGACTTTTACAATCCGTACGGTTTCGGAAGCTTTTTCCGGTAAGCGTTTCATGTCAAAACGTCCTATAGCTTCCTCTTGAGAGATAAATTCCATTGTAACGGGCAAATTTCTTCGCAATACTTCGTTTACGGTGTTTTCTATTCTTGTAATATCCGTTTCTTCCGGACATGTTTGCAGCGCAAAATCCAGCTTGCTTTTTTTGCGTTCTATATGGGCGGATATTGCTCGTCCGCATCCGAAAAGATTGACCATTGTCCTGTTTATGACATGCTCTGTGGTATGCATGGGAGGGTACTCCTGTTTATTATGGTCGTTGAGTGATGGTTGTTCCATAGTTATTTTATTTTGTTCTGATTTTGATGGGATATTAAAATCCGTTCAAAGATAAATTATTCTTTTGTAATGAGGAAGCAGAGAGGAAATGATTGCTTTTGTATTATTATAAAACAACGAATTTTAAAAGATACTTAATGCCAGAGGGGGAGCACATTCGTAAAAATGTATGACGTTCACGAGGCTCTCAACCGATTTTCATGAGGCATGAACGTCATACTGATTTTACTATTTTACATCACAGGGGTTTGAAATAAAAAGACGAATGAGTCGCTGTCTTTTAAATCTTTTACGGCATCCCCTGCATAAATCTTTCCGTTGGTGAGAGGCAGTTTCTTGATTCCGGCTTTGGGACTAAAGTCTATTTTTTTCAAATCCAACCAAAACAGATTAGGAGTCATGACCGATTCAAAATAATATATTTTATTCTTCTGATCGGATACAGAGCGCCAGCGGGTGGAAGATATATGAGGTTTGTCCGGTGTGGTAATTCCGAAGGGGACGGATACATTACGCATCACACTGAGTACACTGGGTACAGCTATTTTAGCGTCCGGAGTCTGAGGGATTGCATGTATATAAAAAGAGGCACGCACAAAGCGGTCGCTGGAACGGTTCGTACCCGGCAGCATTTGCAATCCTCCTATTTCTTTCCAGTAATCATTGATAGCTAACTGATAATCATATCGTGGAGAATTGGTCATCACTTGGAATTCTTTTCCTTCGTGTATGCTTAAATTCCCGTCCAGATATTCCAGAACCGCTGTATTTCCTGTTTCATCTGTAATAGCCAGGTGAAGAGTGGAAGCTGAACCGTTGGGCATATGGGGAGCATCAATGCGGAATGATTCTTTTTTCAGTTCCTCGACAGCTTCATGTACGGTGGCAAAATTGTCCAGTACATATTGTGTCCATATACTGATTCCCATGACAGGACGTGTATCTCCCTGACGGTCAAAGACGGATTCTGGCAAAAATAACAGACTGGCAACCAATCCTTTTTCATTCATTCCGTCACACGTACCTATATCATATCCTGTTGCAATGACGCTGCCGTATTTTGAAGTCCATTTCACGGCATTTTCTTTATTATATCCTGCACGTTGTATTCCTCTGGGGAAAACATAGATATTACTCATAATATCTTCTTTCCAATCCATTGTACGTCCGGTTACTACCATATTGTCCGGTCCGATATAGACGGCACGCGTGCATGCATCCGCTTTTTGTACGCTCATATAGAACATACCTGCCAATGTTAGTAATGCAATACTTCCTTTTTTTAATTTCATGATTCTATCATTTATAAAGATTGTCTTTGCCATTTAGAACAAACCGGATAAGGAACAGGTTTATAGAAATGCAGTGATTTGTGATACATTTGTTGATAAATGCTAATTCATCGGTTCAATTGGAATATAAATGACATCCGTGTTCCCTTCATAAATTTCTACCTGATTATCCTATCGGAGGGATTTTGTTGAGAACTGATTTAAGATAGATCGAGGTTTGTGGATTAAAAGAAATACTTGTTTTATCATAAAAATAAGGGGGATAAAATAAAAAAGGAGCAACGCCTTGCTCCAACCTTTGTTAACCTTAAATCTAATACTATGAAAAACACATTGCAAAGATACGGACTCTTGGGAAATTAGCAAATTATCCAAGAAAAATAGCATGTTTTATAACACGTTTTAATAGTTTTCCCCTACTTGTTAAGAAATTAGTCCTCCTTATTTCAAGGTATGTAACATTAATTTTGAAAATTGAATCGGAGCATACCGTTGATTCTCTGCCGAAAAACCGTTATCTTTGCAAGGATAATCACATTATGCACTCAATAAAAAAGAAAAGGAGACACCCGTGAACGAAGAAGAGATCGTCCTCACCCCGATGATGAAACAGTTTTTGGATTTGAAGGCAAAACATCCGGATGCAGTGATGCTGTTTCGTTGCGGTGACTTTTATGAAACATATTCTACGGATGCCATCGTTGCAGCCGAAATTTTAGGGATCACACTGACAAAACGTGCCAATGGGAAAGGAAAAACTATCGAGATGGCAGGTTTTCCTCATCATGCCCTTGATACCTACCTTCCGAAACTGGTTCGCGCTGGAAAACGTGTCGCTATCTGCGACCAGCTCGAAGACCCCAAAATGACGAAGAAGCTGGTGAAGCGTGGTATTACCGAATTGGTTACTCCTGGTGTTTCTATCAATGATAATGTTCTGAACTATAAAGAGAATAACTTCCTGGCTGCCGTTCATTTCGGAAAGGCTTCCTGTGGAGTTGCTTTTTCTCGATATTTCTACCGGTGAATTCCTTACTGCAGAAGGACCTTTTGATTATATAGACAAACTGTTGAATAACTTTGCCCCTAAGGAAATTCTTTTTGAACGTGGCAAACGCCTGATGTTTGAAGGTAATTTCGGTAACAAGTTCTTTACATTCGAGCTGGACGACTGGGTATTTACAGAAACGACTGCCCGTGAGAAACTGCTGAAACACTTTGAAACGAAGAATCTGAAAGGTTTCGGAGTGGAGCACTTGAAAAACGGTATCATTGCTTCCGGGGCTATCCTGCAGTATCTGACAATGACGCAGCATACGCAGATTGGTCACATCACTTCATTGGCACGTATTGAAGAAGATAAATACGTCCGTCTGGATAAGTTCACGGTGCGTAGCCTTGAGCTGATTGGCAATATGAATGATGGAGGCAGTAGTCTAATCAATGTGATCGACAGAACGATCAGCCCGATGGGAGCGCGTCTGTTGAAACGTTGGATGGTTTTTCCGTTGAAGGATGAGAAGCCGATTAATGAACGCTTGAACGTAGTGGAATATTTCTTCCGCCAACCAGATTTTTAAGGAATTGATTGAAGAACAGTTGCATCTGATAGGTGACCTGGAACGTATTATTTCCAAAGTGGCTGTAGGGCGTGTGTCGCCTCGTGAAG
>ENA-OQJM01000082-OQJM01000082.1-human-gut-metagenome-genome-assembly--contig:-NODE-82-length-29843-cov-3.608225_pt1 | contig 29843 bp, 24 predicted proteins | sample MGYA00242607_ERZ504773 | MGnify/ENA primary metagenome ERZ504773 (study PRJEB26092, sample SAMD00036355) | human gut metagenome | host: Homo sapiens | study: EMG produced TPA metagenomics assembly of... | reverse complement strand
TTCTTTTGGGCCTGCTTTCCCATCCGTATGCGTTTGTCCGTATCCTCTATCAGCCGGCATTATCGCGTCAGCCAGTTTCGTCTGTGTTTCCGTTCTTCACCAGTATTCCGTCTTCTTCCGGAGTGATAATCTCGGCAGGTCCGTATGGACAGTCGAATGAAATGCAGGGAACACCACATGCCATCGCTTCCAGAAGTGCCATCGGTAATCCTTCAAATCGTGAACTCATGACGTATATGGAACTTTCCAGATATTTTTCTTGAATGTTTTTTGTCGGAGGGCATAGTGAAAAACTGTTTTCTATATGATGCTTTTCAATAAGCTCTTGCAGACTGTTCCTATCCTGTCCTTCTCCGTAAATGCGGATATGCCAGTCGGGATGCTTCTGATTGACTTTGATCCAAGCTTCAATCAGGCGGTCATACCCCTTCTGTTCGCTGTATCTTCCTATGCTGATGATTCTTTTTTCCAGGCAGGAACTCCCTTTTTGGGGTGAGAAAGGTAAGAAGTTTGGTATGACACAAGCCTTCTTCACTTCTTTCCAATTATCCGCATCATGTTGTGTCAGAACAACCAGCGCGTCCAGTTTTTTTTACAGCTTCCTCCTGTTTCTTTCTCCAATGCCGTGCGATTTGCTTGTATGGGAATCCCCCGTTGTTCCATCAGATGCAGGTTACGAGTGTACGGTTTAGCTATATGGGATTCTCCTATTTTTACGCTTCCATCGTCCAGTTGTGTCAGAAAATCCAATTCTCGGCCCAATGTGCTGATGACGATATCCGGCTTCAAGGTTTTCAGCCAATACTCCAGCTTCTTTCTGTACAGGTACATCAGGGTAAAATAATAATACCCTCTTACTAACAGGTTGTGATGATACTGTCTGTCAAAATCAATCGCTATGTCAATGTGCCTGATTCTGGGAGATATCGGGAAAACGGGCGGTCGTTCTTTTTGTGAATCTGTGATAATAAATACATCCTGATGCATTTCGTCAGCCAGATAGTTCGCTTTTTGGATGATGCTCCGGTCTGCGCCTCCCACGGTGCATAGTGCTGTGTATAGATAAACGATGGTCATTTTTCAGTCAGTTTATGAAACAACATTTCCCATTGCGGCATGATGTTTCGGAGTGAGTAGCGTTTTATATTTTGTTTAGCTCTTTTGCCAAAAGCTTTTCTTTCTGCTTCATGTTCTATCAAGTGGCAAAGAGCGTTGGCAAATCCTTGTATGTCTCCGTTTTTAACGAGGAGTCCGTCTTCCTGGTTTCTGATGATTTCCGATGGACCGAAAGGACAGTCGAAAGAAACACAAGGAACACCCAGACTCATGGCTTCGATCAAGACCAGTCCAAAACCTTCGTAATTGGAGCTTAGGGCCAGAATGGAACTGTTCAGGTATTCTTGCGTTATGTTTTGTGTAAAAGGATGAATTGTGATGGAGTGTTCCAGCTTTCTGTCTTTAATCTGCCGGGCTAAGCTATCCTTATAAAATCCTTCACCAAATATATCCAGTATCCAGTCGGGATGGCGTTTCTGCACGATATTCCATGCGTCGATCAGTCTGTCGAATCCTTTTTGCCAGGTCAGTCTGCCTGCCGCTATTACACGGGGAGCTTCACAAGAGCTGATTGTTTGTATATCAATAGAGGTGGTGTTCGGAATGATATGTATATTCGGATGTTGTCCCCACATGGCGGCATCTCCTTGTGTCAGTGTTACTATAGCATCGCTGTATCGTTTTACATCACGGAAACATTGGTAGCTGACGTATCTGTCTTTTATATCTTTAAAAAAACTCTTTTTGCGGTTTGCAGGTATCCGGGTGTATATTTTGGCGCAATGCGATTCAATGATTTTCTTTGCCTTGCAGTTTAATTTACAGATCAAATCCGCTTTGAAACTGGTATTTCCTGATATGATATCGGGATTGATGAACTTGATCTCTTTTTTTAATTTTTGTTCGAATTTATGGTTCAAAGTCCATCCCACTTTCAATTGTTCGAGAAGCGGATGCTGGTATTGCAAATGAAACTTTGTATCCAGATCGATATGTTCCACTTTGTCGGATAAAGGGAAAGAAAGAGGATGATTGCCTTGGGAAGAAGTGATAAGATAGACCTTGTGCCCATAAATTTCGGCCAAGTAATTCATCTTATCCGTTAAAATCCGCTCCATGCCTCCTATACGGGCTATAGAGTCGTATACATATACTATTTTCATTCCCCTGATTTGTTTTTCCGTAAAAATAGTGTATTCTTTTTATATATCCAATAAGAAGTTGTTGAAATTCCTGTCCATATCCGTTTTTTATGGAATGTCGGCTGTATTCGGAGTAAAGAGTGGGTTTCAAGGGATGAAGATGGGTATATTTAGTAATTAAAGTCTTTGGAATGTTGTGAGTATCATTTGTTTTTGCGAATATTGCATTTTATAATGATTAGCAGATAATGATGAAAGAGATAACGGTGGTGATGCCGGTTTACAAGGTGGAAAAATACGTATCAGAATGTCTTGATTCCATAATCAACCAAACTTTTGATTGTTTTGAGTGTATCATCATTGATGATTGCTCTCCGGATAACAGTATGTGCCTGATAGAGGAAAAGCTGGCCGGATATAAAGGGAACATCAGTTTTAGAATCGTGAGAAATGAGAGGAATGAAGGAGTCTCTGCGGCAAGGAACAAGGGAATAGAACTATCCCGGGGTGGTTATCTTTTTTTTATAGATTCGGATGATATGCTTTATGAGAATTGTCTGGAGAAATTATGGGAGGAAACGAAAAGATATCCGGGGGTTGACTTGGTGCAGGGGGATTCTTATTCAGAAGGGATGGAAAACAAAAACAGTGATTTGCAAAGATATACGGAAGGACGGATACGTATCAACAAGCTGTTTCTGGATTCGAAAATAACATCCACTCCGGTCAACAGATTGATCAGAAAGGAGGTGCTGACAGAGAATGCCATTTATTTCAGGACGGGCATTTTGTTTGAGGACTTTTTGTGGTGCTATTTTCTGTATAAAAAGGTGGAAATGTTTGCTTCCGTCAATTCTTTTACTTATTTCTACAGGCGTTCAAATCCTTTCTCAACCATGAATAGGGCGAAAACGGACTTTGACAAGCCGGCAAAGGATTTTATTTTTATCTTGACCGTTTTTAATGAGCACATGGAACAGGAACTGTATGCCGAAAATATCTGTTTCATTTTGAACAAGCTGATGCCGGTGGTGTATAATGCTGCTGCAATAGGGGTTACAAGGGAAAGTAATGATGCGATAGATAAGTTTAAAAGAAATTTGATAAGGAAGCATTGCAGAGAGTTCCGGCCTATGGAGGTTTTGTACGAATTGAATTTGTTCTATCCTTTTTCTCTGCTTTTGAATTGGGGGATTTACAGACATCACATATTGTATAAATACGCTAATCTGATCAAATTGTATTATAAGATATGGGGAAGGTGGTATCTCTGAATCTTCTTGTGTAATGAATATTATTCCTTTAGGTTGGTAGTTTTCTTGTTACATTGGTTGTCGGTTTCTTTTGTAGCCGGTTCATTCATATGTGATAGGATAGCGGAAAAAGCATAATATAATTCTTTGAATGCTTGCAGGCGGAAGAAAAACAGGTATTCAAAAAAGTATTTGGCGGGGAGCCATTCTTTTGTTTTTGCCGAAGGGATACACCACGGAAGTGGTGACAGGTAATAGTGGATTTTTTCTTGTCGCAACAGTCTGTTGCATTTCATGCTTGCGTTGAACCGTATGATTAAACTCTCGCGGTCTTGTTTGGACATAGCAAGGGACTGGTCGGATTCGGTACAATAATAAATGATTCTTCTGTCTGTGGTTACTTTGGGGGCATATATACCGACAAGGCATGAAAAATACACATCGTTGGCTATTCTTGTTTCATCGAATTGAATGTGGAATGTTGACAGGAAGCTGCGCCTTATCATTTTGCCCCAAGGAACTTGAGATTGGTATCGCAGTTTGTTTTCCGGGTTTACATCATTGAAGAAGTTGGTATAGTAAGTTCCGCGTCGGCTTTCTTGGGACGGATCATCGGACATGACAAAACGTACATTGAAATAGATGACTTTATGGGGGCTGTCCATGTATTCGTTTAAGATAGTAAAACAATTGGCTGTAAAGAAATCATCTGCATCTGCAAAGATAATCCATTTGCCACGGGCGTGGGAGAGTCCTATGTTCCGTGCGTATCCTGCTCCTTTTCCCTCCTTAGTGAACAGGACTTCCGTATTTTTTCTGCCGTTTCCCGGAAAATGAGAAAAATCGACAGATTCGGAATTGCTGTTATCATCAATGATAATGATTTGAATTTCATCCCAAGTGGGAATTGAGCACAGACAGCGTTCCAGAAGACGGGGAGTATTCTTGTGCGGAATAATGATGCTGTAATGATAACTTGTGTTCTTTGTCATTCTTCTTCTTTTTGCAAAGATATTGATTTATATTCAGCATCATGCATTATCTTGTCAATATCTCGATGAGTATGAGAATCTTTCACTGAAAATTCTGGGTGATAATGCCCTCATGCCCTCACTGTGTGCACAACTGGTTGTTTATGAACTATTTGTATAGTGATGGTAAAAATTGTAACTCTCACTTATGCTCTCATGCCCTCACTGTTTTTGAGAACAGAATTTCACATAATCTATTTGTTATCAGTTATATATCCTTTTTTTATAAGTTGTTCCGGTTTAATATGAAGTAGGTCGTTCTCAGGCTTTTTCTTTGCAAAAAGTGCGTCTGAAGGGATCATACCTCTACGGAATATGGCGAATTTCCGGCAGCAGTAAAAAGATCAGGAGGTTTTAAAAAAGCTCGCCATCTTTTTAAAAAAGAACAAGGTCTTTTTTTATTTGACCTGTTGTTTTTGGGTGTGCAGGATTTCACATACGTATGTGTCGCTCTATGCGTATGTACGTGCCGCATATACCTGCTTTGTATTATATGATATTCTTTCCTCATTCCGCATTTATTTTCGTTTCTTTATCGTATCTTTGCGAAGAAAGAGTGTAATCTAAATTCCATGAGAATATTATTTTATTGTGATACTGTCTTCAGTTTCGGCGGAGTACAGCGTGTGTTGGCTGAAATAGCCAAGGCTTTGTCCGGAAAACATGAAGTCACGATACTGACCACGGATACTTGTACGGACTTGTCGATGTACGGATATGCCGAAAGTACCGTGCAGTTTGATTCTTTCTCTTATTCCGCCTCCTCTTTCATCGAGCGTTTGTTATGTAAAAGCTATAGTTTTTTATATAAACATGGGTTGCCTCATACCCGGCTGACTTCGAAATGGTATGCTGCCAGTTTTTTCCCTTCTTCTTATAAACGGACATTGGCAAGGAAAATAAATGCCCGGCAATGTGATGTAGTCATCGGGGTACATGCTTTTATGGCTCTGCACCTCTCTGCTGTAAAGAACCGGATTCAAACAAAGACTGTTGGGTGGCTGCATAATTCTTATGGAGCATTCTTTGAGAAAGAAACTCCCTATTTGCCGGGATTGGATTATTTTTTCAAGTCCAGATGAGGAAATTGGACGAGAGGGTGGTTTTAAGTCATGCAGATGCCGGTTGTTTCTTTCGGAAAATGAACCTGTGCTGCGAGGTGATATACAATCCTCTGACTGTACTGCCTAAAGGTCGGGGAAAGAAGGAATATAGAAGGATTTTGGCGGTCGGTCGTTTTTCATTCGGACATAAAGGATTTGATATTTTAATAAAAGCTTTTTCTGTTTTTGTGAAAACTCATCCGGACTGGACACTGGAAATTGTGGGGGAGGGTCCTGAGGAAGCGCTTTACCGTTCATTGATCAATGAATATGAACTGGAAAAGAACATGGCGCTGCATCCTTTTACGAAAGAGGTGCAGGAATATTATGCACATTCCAGTATGTATGTGCTGAGTTCCCGTTGGGAGGGATTCGGCCTGGTGATGATAGAGGCTATGGCGCACGGGTTACCTGTTATCGCATCTGATTTACCGATAACGCGCGAGTTGTTGAAAGACAAAGATATGGCCGTTCTTTTTGAGACAGGGAATATAGCTCAGCTGGCCGGTTGTATGTCGTATATGGCTGATCGGACGGATTGGGAATGGATGGAAAATAAGGCGGTGGAATATGCTGATACATTTCATATAGAGAAGGTCTGTGACAGTTGGAATAATTTACTAAAAAAAGTAGTGTATGGTACAAGATGAACAGGAAAAATGGGATATTGTGATCAAGCCTCGGTCCGGTTTGTTCCGGTTGGATCTGGAGGAGGTATGGCGGTATAGGGATTTGCTGGTAATGTATATCAGACGGGATATCGTCACTTTTTATAAACAGACTGTTTTAGGACCGTTGTGGTTTGTTATCCAGCCACTGCTTACTACCGTCATGTTCATGTTTGTTTTTGGCGGTATTGCCGGTATTCCTACCGACGGGCTTCCTCAACCGCTCTTTTATATGGCGGGCTTACTCTGCTGGAATTATTTCTCGGAATGTTTAAGCCGCTGTTCGGATACGTTCAACGCCAATCAGAATGTATTTGGAAAAGTATATTTCCCTCGTCTGGTGGTACCCTTGTCCATCGTTATATCTTGTATGATAAAGATGGGCATTCAGTTTGGACTGTTTGTTTTAATTTATATTTATTATTTGTGCAACGGATATTCGTTGATGGTCAACGGATATGCTTGGTTGGCTCCCTTGCTGCTGCTCATGTTGGCAGGTCTTGGTTTGGGGTTCGGATTATTGATATCCTCCTTGACGACCAAATACCGCGACTTGCGTTTCTTGATTACTTTCGGGGTGCAGTTGTGGATGTATGCCACTCCGGTTATTTACCCTTTGTCCGTGATGAGGCAGAGCCATGAGCAGTATATGTGGATCATTGTGGCAAATCCGCTGACTTCCATTATCGAAACATTTAAATTCGGATTTTTGGGAGTGGGGACTTTCAGTTGGTTTCACTTAGGCTACACGTTGGTGTTTACAGTGGTGATAATGCTTTGGGGGATGGTGACTTTTAATAGAGTGCAACGTAGTTTCATGGATGTGATTTAAAAGGAGGGACAGAATGGGAAAAATAGCGATAGAGTTTCAGAATATCAGCAAGCAATATGCATTGGGAAGTATCGGAGCCGGAACGCTGAGCCGTGATTTGAATCGTTGGTGGGCGCGGATTCGTGGGAAGGAGGACCCGTATCTCAGAATCGGGGAAGAGAATGACCGTTCCAAGCAAGCGATGGGGGATTTTGTATGGGCGTTGAAAGATATTAATTTCCATGTGGAGGAAGGGGAAGTGCTGGGTATTATAGGTAAGAACGGTGCGGGAAAGTCCACTTTGTTGAAAATCCTTTCGCGGGTGACTTCTCCTACTGCCGGTTGTATCCGTGCACGGGGGCGTATTGCCTCTTTGCTGGAAGTGGGTACAGGCTTTCATCCCGAAATGACAGGACGGGAGAATATTTATATGAATGGTTCCATCATGGGGATGACCAAGGCGGAGATTACCCGTAAGTTGGATGAGATTGTGGCTTTCGCCGGTGTGGAGAAATATATCGATACTCCAGTGAAACGTTATTCTTCGGGTATGACCGTGCGGTTGGGTTTTGCTATCGCTGCCCATCTGGAGCCGGAAATTCTGGTAGTGGACGAGGTGTTGGCAGTGGGAGATGCGGAATTCCAAAAGAAGGCCATTGGCAAGATGCAGGACGTGGCGAAAGGAGAGGGACGGACAGTTTTGTTTGTCAGTCATAACATGGCGGCGGTAAGAAGTTTGTGTACAAAAGGAATATGCTTGGAAAATGGTACCGTAGTTTATCAGGGGACGGTTCATTCTGCCATCGATTATTACTTGAAAGAGAAAGGGACGGTCCGGAAAAGTAAAATTATAGATTATGTGGGTTGGACGAAAAATACGCTTCATATAGATTGCATTGAGATAAACGGAACGGAATGTGCCTCTTCCACTATTCATGGAGGTCAGAATTTTCTGACTGTGAAAATACAGGGATATTCTGAAGAGGATATGATGTATGATGTAATGCTGGTTTTGAAGAGCAGGACGGAAGTGCCTTATGCTACTTATGCTCCGGGACATTATTACGGAAGTATCAGTCATTTACCTAAAGGGGATTTTTGCATCGAGAGGCGTATAGGGCTTCCGTCTGTGCTGAGTAAAGGTGTCCTGCAGGCAGATTTGTTTATACATCATCCTATGGTGGAATATTATTTGAAAGCAGTTCGTTGCTGTTTGCTGGAATGTGAGGGATTTCAAAGTGGATTCGGACATGCGCTGACACAAACGTCCAACGGCTTTATCGGATTGGAGGATATAAAAGTTTGATCATTATGTTCTACTATGGAGATGAAAAAAAAAGAATTGTATATAGTTTGACTGGAAGAGGGTTGTTCTCAGAGTTGTCTAATCTTGCATTGGCATTGGTCTATGCGGACTATAATCAGGAAGAGCTGACTGTCAATACAAGAAACTGGAATGCAAGGGTGGAGAAAGGCTGGAGTGATTATTTCGAGTCGGTCTTGCCAGACTGTAACGGAATGATGTGCTCGCAATATATTGTTTATAAGAAGGGGAAGCCTTGGTGGGGAAATATCTATTATAATCCGTCCGCTTTTTTCCGGTATTATATTTTCTATATAATGAATAGGATATATCTGTTATTTCATCCGGAAACGGAACTAGGGAATGAGGTATTTCTAAAAATGAGATCGGAGGAGTTTCTGGAGAAGCTGGAAGATATCAGAAATGATTATGGCTCTGCCTTGCGGAAAATATTAAAATTTAATGAAAAGACAACCGGTTATATAGAAGAAAGGAAAAGTGAGATGAATTTGCCGGTAGATTACATAGCGGTACATATAAGGCGGGGAGATAAGATAGTTTCCCGTGAGATGAAGGAACTCGGTTTGTCTCTTTATATTGATGCTGTTAAAGGGAAGAAGCATATCAGCCGTAATGTGTTTATAGCTACGGATGATAGTTCTGTGAAGGATGAGTTGAAATCCATACTAGTTGCCGAAGGATTTAATGTTTACTGTAACACAGCTGTGACACAAACAGGATTTGATGAGTCTTTGTTTAATACAAAGGATAAAAAAAGTAGATATATAGATACGTTGAATATGCTGTTGGATATGGATATTCTGATCCATTCTTCATTTTTTATCGGTACTTATACTTCGAATGTCAGCCGGATTGTGCCTCTGTATGTCGGATTCGGAAAATCGCTCAGTCTGGATGACGAATGGAAACTTTAGATTGTAAAAAGCGAAATATTATGTCACAAAGAAAATTTTCGATTATAACTATTAATTATAATAATAAAGAAGGGTTGAGGAAAACCATAGAAAGTGTGGTCGGCCAGTCTTTTAGGGATTTTGAGTATATTATTATTGACGGAGGGTCCACGGATGGAAGCATTGAAGTGATAAAAGAGTATGCCGGTAAAGTGGACTATTGGGTATCGGAGCCGGACAAGGGTATTTATCATGCCATGAATAAAGGAGTTTTACAGGCGCATGGAGAGTATTTGAACTTTATGAATTCCGGTGATGAATTTTATAACAATGGTGTGTTGCAGGAGGTGGCACCTTCATTGGACAGCGATATTGTTGTTGGAAAAATAGTGCATGGCACAGAGGTGTGGGGCTTTCATAAGGAGGATATAACGCTGATGGATTTGATTCGGGGAACTGTATTGCATCAGGCTTCGTTCTTTCGTAAAGAACTTTTTGATGAAAACAGGTATGACGAGAATTATAAGATTGTATCCGATTGGAAATTTTATATTCAGACCTTGATATTCAACAATGTGACGTTCCGCAATATTCGTTCCATCGTTTGTAGGTTTGTGCCTGGAGGGGTCAGTGAAACGAGTGCCGGGACAAGAGATCTGGAAAGAAGGCGGGTGTATAAGGAATTGTTTCCGGATAGAATGATAAAGGATTATATAAGACTGGAAAAGGTGGAATCCCCTTTATTGGAACTGATTCCCGAACTGAATAAAACTGCTGGCCTTTCATCAGATGGCATACAAATTGGTCTGTGCCTTGTTGTGGGTGCATGGAAAGATAAAACGGGTGCGTGTTAAGTAAGCAGTAAATTGTTTTTTTCACTTGAGCCATGCCCGCAGGATAAGTCTGATGCCATATAGCGCATACTTTATTTTTAGAGAAAGTGGAAGATGTATATAATTGTTTTTTCTGATTCTTAGCATTCTGTCCCATAATTCATTGAAGGGGATTTCCCGTGAGTGTTGGGTATAGAACAAGAACGAACTTTTTATGTAATCGGCCGACAAAGCACGTAGAATATAGGTGGGGAATGTGGCCGAAAGTGAAGTCATCAGGTCGAATGCATCCATGAAAGTGCACAGTTTGGGGGTGTAGTTTTTTTGCGACAGGTTCATGGCGCTTGATTTTCTTGTGACATAGTGATAATAGGGGGAAGTGGTGTATGCGGCTGATTGGCAGTGGCTCAGGTATTGAAAAATAAAGAGTCTGTCTTCATTATAATAAATATGTTCATTGAATTTTAGGTGATGTTTGTCAATGATTTCTTTATGATATAATTTATCCCATAAGTTTCCTTTGTATTTGTAATGCCTGTCGTTAAACAGGGAGTGAATGGCCTCCCACTGGGTTAATTTGCCGGATTTCACTTCGTTGATGTGGTAAATCGGACGACCATCTTCATTTTCAATGATATATCCGCAAGTAGCCAGACCGGCTTCGTTTGTCCGGATAAGTTGATAAAGAGTGGCTATCATATCCGTTTCTATCCAGTCGTCGCTATCCATGAAAGCTATATATTCTCCTTTTGCGGTTTCCAGTCCTTGGTTTCGTGCATGGCTGACTCCTTGGTTCAGAGTGTGTATTACCTGTATTCGTTGGTCCTTGCAGGCGTATTCGTCACATATTTTCCCGCTTCCGTCCGTACTTCCGTCATTAACCAGCAGTACCTCAATGTCTGTCAGTGTCTGGTTTAAGACGCTGCTGATACACAAAGGCAGGAATTTTTCTGTATTGTATATAGGGATGATGACAGAAACCAACGGCATAACTTATAATTCTGTGAGTTTATAAATAAGATCATTCTTTAGCTGGCGAAGCGTATAAAGCAGGTTGCTCGGATTTTGAAACGTTTCTTCCAAGGGCATGATGACGGGAACATACTTTATCTTTAACCGGTGCCTTATGCAATAGACATTGATCAATCTTTCTGATAAATAGCCGAACAGACGTGCCTGATCCGGATAGGCGGACAGTTTTACCCGTTTTTCTAATTCAAACAATACGCGGAATAGCCACTGGGAGTATTCGTTAAAATGTTTCCGTCTGGTGATGAACATATTATATCCGGAATAGGCATTGCAGTGATACATGAATGTATGAAAAGCTTCAGCATATTCGGGTGTGAGGTGTTGAATGACTTCTTTCAGTAAATTGAGGTCATTGACTAGATGGGAAATGGCGTATTGTGTAGCGACGTTATAGGGATAATGACGCTTGGGAGAGAGGATGATGTCATAATCATTTAATAAAGTTTCTAAATCAGGAAATTGATAAGTTTCTTTTAGAAATGAATCTATGTTAATGAAACTCCTGTCTGGTGAAAAAGCTGGAAAAGGGCGATGAAAATCAAAGAAGCGCCTGTAATGATTGAGCCCTATAATGTCACACTTTAGATTTTTCCAAGCCCAATAATGGGCGGTTAGTTCACAAAAGTGAGGATTCCTGTCGGATATATTATCTCCTGTGTTATCTAGTACAGGGAAGAATCGGGCACTGGTTAGGGAGGCCCCCACCTGTATAGGGCAGAAGTACTCATGCTGCGGTAGCCGGCTGTCCTTATGGGCACATACTAATATTTTTATATTTTCTCCCATGTTTGTGATTGAGGGTTATAGCGTTTGATAATGCGTGCGGGATTTCCTACCGTGACACAATAGTCGGGTATGTTTTGGGTAACTACACACCCGGCACCGATAAAACAATGTTTGCCGATGGTGATTCCGGGCAGTACAATCACGTTGGCTCCTATGATGGTATGTTCTCCGATGTGGATAGGGGAAGTGGTGATACCTTGTTCGATGATGCCTTGAGTGATATTCTGATAATTGTGATCTAATCCTATCAGGGCTACGTTTTGTGAAATATTGACCCCGTTGTCTATCCGGATGGGACCGATGACCGTATTGCTGAGTCCTATCCGGCAATAGTCGCCGATTACGATGTCGCCTACGGCATTGTTCAAGCAGGAGAAATCTTCCACTACCGAATATTTTCCCATCTGGAACAGATGGAACGGTGGAAGGTCTTTCCGTACACTGGGATAAATGACTGAGCCCTGGCCTTTTTTTATGTAGAAAGGTTGCCATACGCGTATCCACCAATAGGGGCGTGTCTTTACCGGATGCATGATGAAACCGTGTATCCGTTTTTTCCATTGCGGGTGTTGTTGTAAGTACTCCTTTATATTCATAATTCTATCCATGCTGTGTATGGTTGAACTTCTGTGCCATTCCTTTCAAGTGAAACAAGTTGAGAAGCATAATGATTACAAAATAAGGTGTCTGCCTGAGGATTCTGCTCATGTATTTATATCTCATATTGGACGGAATGGCCAGGTATAACGCACCATTCAGCAAGATAAGCAAAATCCACCACTTTATGGAAGAAGTTGGAGAGAAAATGCAGAGAACACATGAAAAGAATCCGATGAGCGCCAACAGAATGCTGCGGGGAGCGATAAAGGCTTGGAGGGTTTTCAGCAGATAATCTCCGTTTCCGTTCAGTAAGGCTGTGGGGAGGTTACGTCCCATTTTTAATGCAAGGAAAGCTGGGTGGCTATCCAGCGGCGGCGCTGGTTACGCAAGGCATCCGGTTGCCGGACTTTTTCGTCCAATGTTTCTAGGGTGTCTATATATTCAATGTGAATGCCTTGACGGAGCAGGAGTTCTTCCAGTTCTTTGTCTTCGCCCGTACTATGGGTATGGATGATGTTCCGGACAAACCATCGGAAATCGAAAGCCATTCCGGAGCCGGTAAGGGCAGATGAAAATCCCAGCCGGATGTGTCCCTTGCGGAAGATGGAATTGTTCATCTCTTCGATGGCGGCATCCAATAGGGCTATGTCTGTATTCATATTTTTGGCTTTGCGGTGTGTCTGTATGGCTTTTATACCCTGTGAAACTGCCTTATTCAGTTCTTGAAGATAACAGGGTGAGATCAGATTATCGGCATCCAGTATGAGGACATAATCGTATGGCTGGTCTGTGATGGTCTCTGCTGCAATGCGCAGGGCTTTTGCCTTGGAACTTTCCTTTTCATGCAGTTCTATCAAGCTGATGCGTTCTTTGCGCAGTGAGGCATTGGTTTCGGGACGCATGTGGTCGGATATGACTATCAGGTCGTAAAGCTCTGCCGGATAAGTTTGGCGCAGAACGGAAGTGACGCAGGCGTGAATGACCGCATCCTCTTTATAGGCGGGAACAAGGATGATAAAACGTTGCCGGACAGTAGTCGCGGGATATTTCTTTTGTTTGAAGAAATGAGAGGCGGCAGAAAACAGGACTATATACCCCACACTGACGGAAAGGTAGATATATAGCGTATATTCCATGATATGTATAATTTCCGATAGCATGGGGCTTTTTATTTTTTCTTTCTTAAAAGCATATTGAATATCATGCCTGCCGCCAGAAAGGGGATAGCTTTCATGGCTTTGTTGAATTTGCTGTCCACCAAGTAGTTTGGAGTGGCTATTGCCATAGTCAATAAGAAAGTGAGTAATAATCCCCACCATTTTAGGCAGGCGCTCCAGTGGAAGTATACGGACAGGAAACTGAACAGGATGAGGATACCTAGCAGGATGGTGCGAGGGAAAATGAACCATTGCAAAATACGGTCGGCATAATCAAATTTTCCACTTAAAATGGCGCCGGGCAGATTACCGATATTGGTGAACAGGGAATAATATTGGGTTTTAATCCAAGTACCATGTTGGGTATAGAATTTTTTCTTTCCACTATTCTTCAAGGCATATACATGGGTATTATTTAAATATTCCACATATATCCGTTCGCGGAGCAGCAGGGATTCGATGACTTTTTCATCGTCATCGTCTTTTAAATGACGGATGTTTTCTTTGAACCAAGTGAAGTCTATTGCGGTTCCGGAGCCGTTCAGCGAAGCTGAAAGTCCCAAATTGACATGTCCCGCACGAAGAATGGAATTATTGATCTCGTCGGTGATGGCATTCAATATGCTGACATTATTGGGTCTTTCTTGATAGATGCGATGGGTTTGGATGGCATTGGAGCCGCTGGCATACGTATTGTTGACAACTTCAAGAAAATTGGTGTCCACTACATTGTCCGCATTCATGATTAAAACGATATCGTATTGTCCTTCTTGTAATTGTGACATAGCTGCTTTGACAGATTTCATTTTTGAACTTTTCTTGAACCTGGCTTGCAACAGGGTGATGGGATATTGTGCCAGCTGTCTGTTTGTTTCCGGCTTCAGGTGGTCTGAAATGACGATAATGTCATAGCAGTCTATAGGATATTCTTGTTGTAGAAATGATTTGACGGTATAGGGTATGTAGTCATCGTCCTGATAGGTCGGTATCAGAATGGCGAAACGGTGTTTTACTCTTGATTCGGAATATTTGTCGGTGCGGTTGCCCGTTGCCGCTATGGCGTATACCAGCAGGTAAAAAACAGTAAAGGCGCATATCGCGAAAAGTAATAGTTCTATGTATGCTAGAAATATCATGGCTGTTTGTCTTTGTTTCTAAGTTTGAAAAATGCTTTTGTTCCCTCCCAATGTGCTTTGGCTATGGCTTTCTTTCCTTTCCCCAAGGCGGTCAGTATGTTTTTGGGACATACAATCATTGTCTGGTATAAGATGGAAACCGGAAGTTTCCAGTCAAAGAGATTGCGGTAGGCATATAGTAATCTGTTTCTGCTCAGGTAATAGTATTTCAACGGACTTTCTTTTCCGGTGGAGTTGCTGTCCTTGTGCCATATTTCGCAAGCGGGATCGTACCATAGTTCGTAGCCTTCCCTATTGATATAGGTGCACCAGTCCAGTTCCTCATAATATAGAAAATATTCTTCGGGCATCAGGCTAAGCTTGTCTATTATTGTTTTTTTCAGTAACATGGCGGCACCATGCAGATAAGGCGTTTTTTGGGCGGGGTAGTGGCCTTTATTTATTTTCCCTTTGCCTATGGCTCTGTTTCTTAAGGTAATGGGCGAAAGTTGGGTGTATCCTGCAAATTGTATGGCGTGCGGTTCTGCATAATCCCGGATTAACGGGGAGACACCTGCTATCTTGTCGGAGGACAGAAGGCGTTTTATCAACAAGGGTATGGCATCTTTGACCATACAAACATCATTGTTCAGCAAGAACAGGTATTTTCCTTTTGCAAGGTTTATACCCAGATTGTTACCTCCGGCGAATCCTAAGTTCTGCTCACTGCGTACGGCTTGGATAAAAGGATATGTTTTTTGTAGCAAGGCGGCTTCATTGGCAGTGGAACCATTGTCAATGACTATCATTTCATAACTGACAGAGAATATAGTAGCTGTCCACGAGTCGATAAATTCGCAGGTGTCGTGAAAACCGTTATAGTTCACGGTGATGACGGATAGGTCAGGCTGCCGGTAGTCCATGTATTTCTGAGTATTGTTTATCTAAATAAGGTCCTAAAAAAACAAAGGTGAAACAGGAATAAATCAAGATTCCGTTAGGAAACTGGAAATAAACCATATTGGCGTAAGAAGCTACCAGTATGCCTGCACAACCGCATAACATACCTGTCAGCGGTCCTCGGATTTCCGGATTTCGGATTTTGAATAAAAGAATGTAGGAGCCCGATAGAAATAGAATGGCATGCATACCCAAAAACACACACAGCCCCACTATTCCCATCTGTTTCCATACATCTACCAGACTGGAGTCTGAAGGACAGATGGAAACGAAATAATATTTGTTATGGGGAGGAACTACCCGTCTATGGCTCCCATGCCTATGCCGAAGGCATTTCATCCATGTAGCATTCAGTGCTTTCTGGTTCTCGAAACGCGCCATCATCGATTGGTCCTCTGTGTCGAAAGCGGAACGCATACGGCGGATCAATTTATTGCTCTCTCCGATCTTGGTGTATTTCAGCATTCCTACTCCTCCAACAAGCAGGATAAAGGAAATGATGCCTATTTTCCAACTTTTTAGACAGGAACAGAAAGAGCCCCAGCCCTGCAATGGGTACTGCTATGGCCGATCGGGTTCCCGATATTAACAGACCATAAAATCCTGCCATACCCACTATTAAATAGAAGAGTCTGAGAAATAGGTTCTTTGTATAGAAAAAAGTAAGCGTGAAAACAGTGCAGGATAATCCCATGCTGGCACCGAAAAGACCCGCGTCAGTGAAAAATGAGAAATAGCGGATACCGGAATGGATAAAATGGGTACGTGCTCCGTAGGCCCACAACCAGCTTAGCTCGGTACTGTCAAAACCTTTGTTCTTTTGCCAATATCCTTTTGCGGCAGCCAGTAGGGTCATGATACCCCATAGTATTAAAAAGTAATGGATAAAAGTGTAGCGATTGCAGTGTATGGATAGAATAATACAGGTCAGAATAGGGTATAAGGCCCAGGGTCTTAAAATACGAAGCCATGCTTCCATGTAAAATTCACCGGTAATACCATTACCTATGTTGATGATACAATATAGCAGCCAGACCAATGTGATGCAGGTATAGACGTTCAGTATTCTTCTGAAATGATGATTGCTTTGTAACTGTTTCAGAAGAATAAGGGCCAACATGATGCCGTAGAGCAAGTCAAAGATATTGGTAATGGCAATAGGGATGGAATGATATCTGTTAATTCCCATTATCAGGTAATTCAGCATAAAGGTGATGGCCAGCAGAATGGCGGGTTTGTTTATGCATATAAAAATAAAAAGCGTGGCAAAAGGTATGAACCCTATTGCAACTCCTATGGCAGGTTTCATGTTGAGGGCTGTCCATAGGCATAAGCACAGCCCGATAATAAAGCTGGCTAGAATTTGACCTGTATGGGTTATATTTATTTCTTTTGCTATCATTATCTATTTTCCTTTGTATTCAATGGCGGTCAGTCCGAGTTGAAACAGCCTGTATTCCATATTCTTAAAAGTTCGTGTAAGGAGGTAATTGTCCTGTAAAAATCTTCCACTGTATTTCTGTCTGCTTGTGTCAGATAGAAAAGGAGGGGTACTTCTTTTTGTTTAACTTGTAACAAATGTTCATACAGTGCCTGATCCGTATTTTTCCAAGTACGGTTGGCACGGACAACCAGCAGATTGATGGATGCTTCATTTAACAAAGCCGGAGGCAGAGGATTGCTTTTCAGGACCGGGTGTTCGATTAGAAGAATTTCATCCTTTTCCAGATCGGGACATAGTTCTTTCAAATTGTTTGCCTGTACATATTGGCTGTCTTCGCTTAGAAAATCTTCATCGTATGTAATGCGGCGGACGTTTAAGCCGATGTTGCTCCAATATTCCTCTATCAGGCGGGCGACATGGGTCTTTCCGTCTTTCTCTTCTGTACTTAACAAATTGATAACTCGCTGTTCCTGTGTATTTAGATGAGGCAATAAAGCGGTGCTGAGTTGCTTGACGGCCATTTCGTTTATGGCTTTATTATAACGTCTGTATCTTAACTTGCTTTCTTTAGGATATGCGCCGATAACTGTTCCTCCGGTGATTCGTTCTGTACGTATTTTGTCTCTGAGGGTACGGTCCAGTATTTCGATAATCAGAAAATAACCAATGATGAAAAGTAAAGTACCCAGTATGGATGCAAGTATAATCATGCGTGCATTGGTGGGGGAGGAGGTCAATGGAAACAGGGGCGGGTTCATGATTTTTAATGAAGCCGAAGTCATTTCCAGATTCTTTTGTCGCAAGATGGCTGCATTTAAGGCCCCCATGGTAGACATATAGTTGCTTTCCACAAAGCCGATATGCCTTTCTTTCCGGCCCAGGGTGGCGCCGATGGGGGAGAAATAAAGGAAATCTTCATTTAAATTCTCTCTCATTATATCTCGTGCTTCCATTTGGGCTTTAGTCTTTTCGGCAAGGACTATTTGGTCAAGCCACTGGCTGATGAGTGTTTCATAAGATACATTGTTTGTACTTGCAGCTTCAGCACTTAGTTTCAGGGCGAGATTGTTGATGTTTTGTTCGGCGTTACTTAACATGTTTTTTTGTTCCTCCAGTTTCTTCCGGTTCTTTTCGTCCGGAGTGATTTCCATGGTTGAGATCTGAGTGTTCAATTGGGACATTTGATGAAGTTTGTCCATAAACTCATTGTTGGTACGGATCAATTTGGCCACATCACCTAATTTATATTCATAGAAATCGATCAACGCCTTACTGGTAGAGTAATTGACAAGTAAATCATTGTCCATCATCCGGTAAGCAGCGTCCATGCTTGCCACTTGTTTGGTTTGTTCTCCGTAGTTGATGATGCGGTTTTCTATATTGTACTCGATTAAAGAATCCTCGGCGGCAGTCAGCATTTTGCCTAATCTGGCCAGTTCTTCTTGAAAGAACTTGATAACATTGTCTGTTTCTCCATAGCGTAGTTCATGGTATTGTTTGACAAATTCTTCATTCAGTATCTCAAGTGTGTTATAAGCTATTCCCGGATCGTTGGCACTATAAGCAATCTCGATCATATCGCTGTTTCCCAACCTGGCTACTTTTATATGTTGTGAGAGTAGAGGTACGCTGAAATAAGGGTGGGTATAATTGAGTAGTTGGTAGATAAAATTATTGATGGACGGGCGTTCAAAAGCTACCAGATTATGATAGGTTTTCTCTTCGTTTTGCTTGTCTATCAATGCCTGTAACTCTCGTGGAATGCCGGAAACTAGCTGCTGGTAATGTATGGCTGAAATATAACTGGTGTTTCTTTCGGCATCTCCATAAACCAAACAGCGGGCAAGCAGTTTCAGAGATACTATTTTCAGTGTGCGTTCCGTCGTAATGATATTCATTAAATTACTCATGTGCACAGTGGCATTTCTGGTATCGGTGGCATCTACGTTGTATCCGGAGATGATTCCTGTAAAGATGGTGGTTTTCACATCATACGTTTTTTCCAGACTTCTGGTAAGGAACCACGCTATGATACCGGCTATACATGGAAATATAACCATCCACCAACGGATACGATAGATAAACTTGACTATATATTTAAATAATTCCATGTTTCTTATTCCTTTTTGTCTTTTTTCTTACTTTGCCTCTTGTTTTCTTCCTGTTCCTGTATCGTTGTTTCTTGAACGTCCTTTTCTCCTTGTATGGTCAAGATGGGGGTGTGGGAGATTATTTCAAGGGTCAGCAGTTGGTCGTTAATAGTAGAGCGTAGTAAGGCAAAGTCTTGATTAGCGGCAAATTCCTGCTCTTTAGTCTTGGCCACATCATGAATAGAGGTACGTCTGTTTCTATATTCCTGTTCTGCAACAGCCGATGCACCTTTATATAAAGCTATATTTTCAGCTGATCTTTGCAATGTTTCTATATTAGATAAAATCTGAACATATAAATGAGCTATTTGTATTTTAAGAGTTTCGTATGCTTCCTGTTTTCTTAACTCGGCAATATCCACTTGGATTCGCTGGCGCTTGATTCCTCCCCGGAGGTCGAACAGCTTTTCAAAAGGATACTGATGCCGCCTCCCACGTTCCACGAAGTTTGTTCTGTACCTACATACCTGTAAATAAGTGGGGTGTTGACATCCGTATTGCTGGCCACATTGTCTGCTATACCGTAAGAAGCACTTCCGCCGGCTTGGATAAACCCCAGCCAGTTCCTTTTCTCTTTCGATAGTAACTTTTTCTGTAACAGTTTCTCTTTCTCTAAAATCTGTAAGCTTGGAGTGCTGCGTGCATTCTCATAAAGGACACTTAACGGAGGCAGCTTTATCTTCGCATAATCCACATTCATATTCCCCAATATATCATCTTGTGTCACAAGAGATTGCTGTACCGGTTGTGTTTGTTGTTCTTCCTGTTGTGCGCTTAAGTGATGGATAGAACAATACATACAGATGACAAAAAGACATACTTTATCCATATAATAAATCCCCTTTTTATTCCTAAAACAAATTATTTAAACATCTCCTTTTTTGGACAAAAGCTGTCAAAGTCTTGAACAGGATTTTCATATCCAGAAAAAAGGAGAATTCTTTACCGTATTTCAAATCTAATTCTTTGCGTTCTTTAGCGGATAATTTTCCGGCATCCCCCCGCTTTTCTACCTGCCACAAACCGGTCAGCCCGGCAGGCGCCATGAAGCGTTCGATACTTTCATCGTTTGTCAGGCGTTCGGCTTCATAGAGTGGAAGAGGACGGTTACCCACCACAGACATATCGCCTTTCAATATGTTGACCAGTTGAGGTAGCTCATCCAGGCTGTATTTTCGTAAAACGCGTCCTACTTTGGTGACTCGCGGGTCTTTTTCTATTTTTATGAAAGGACTTTCATCCAGTGCGTTTTGTTTGGAAATGAACTCTTCTTCCGGAATGATGAAGTCATCGGAAACCAGCATTCCGCCATTATCTATAACACCGTCATCTCCAAATATCAGCCCTTCTAATTCTTCCATCAAGAAATCTTCGGTAATCTCCGGAATACCTTCCGGCAGGTATTGGTTCTGACCGGAAAGGTCTTTCAGTTTTTTATCGGCGTCCGTATACATGGAACGGAACTTCAGGAAATTAAAAATGGTATAATTCGTTCCTACCCTTTTGGATTTGTAAATAACAGGTCCTTTGCTCTCCAGACGTATGGCTATGGCAGTCAGCAGAAAGACTGGTGACAGAAAAACTAATGCTGTACCGGAGAAAAGAATATCGAAGCAGCGCTTCCATTGGGGAAGGATAAAATGCCTGACGTCTTTTTTCTTCCGGTTATGTGCATATAGCAGTTCCTGCCGTTTATTGATGATGTCTATTTTCTGCCTTAACTGGGCGGTGGTGATGTGCAAACTGACGGTATCGTTTATTCCGCTGTTCAGATAGACTTTGCTGGCTTCGGGACTCAGCCTGTCCGTAATGAGTACGACATATGCCTGATAGAACTTTTTTCTAAAAGCACCGACCTGTTCAATATCTCCGTTCATCTCCCCTTGTTCGTGAAGGACAATGATGTTCTCACGTACTTTCAGCCTGACACAAATTGTAATGGCATCCTGGTAGTTTTGGGCATAAATCATCTGGACATTTTCGAGCTTGCTGAATTTGCGCAAAAAATCCTTGTTCTTTCCTATATAAAGCAGAAAGGTCATGCTGATTTACTCAATAATTTTCTTAATTCTTACTTTTAATTCCATGGGATTGAAAGGTTTGACAATATAGTCTTCCGCGCCTTCTTGTAACAGGCGGATGCGCTCTGTGGTACTGTCTTCGCTGCTTAGCATAATCACCGGAATGTGTTTGAATAGCTGATTGGATTTTATCCATTCCAGAAACTCGTCTCCACGCATTTCGGGCATACGGATATCTGATATAATCAAATCTGGTATGTTACCTTCCTGAAGCCATTTTACTCCTTCGATGCCATTCGGTAACCAAATACAATCATAATCACTGGCCAGATAGATTGAAAGGACTTTTGCAATTGCTATTTTGTCGTCCAAGACCAAAATTTTCTTTCTCATAGAGTAATCTTTAGATTTTAATGGGCAAAAGTAAAGAAAATTATTGTGAATAAACAACTTTATTCTATTAATTTTTTGGCGTAAAGATTGCTTTTTTTTAACCAAACGTCTGAAATAGGAGATTGAATGGAATAAAAGTCCTTTGGAAAAAGGAAAAAAAAGAAGACGAGACAATTCCTGTATATTATATATTGTAGTGTATATGATAAGGTTAAGATATCATATTGTATAATAGATGATATTTATTATATTGAAAAATAGTGTTTTAGAACATAATAAAAATAAATATATTGTTTTGTATAATTCAAAAAATAGTATTTATCTTTGCTGCCGGAAATGATAAAAGCCATATTACTATGTCGGAAATAAACCAGACGATTAATTTACATGTATCTGTGGACTGTGTGCTGATTGGTTTTGATGGAGAGCAGTTCCGTGTCCTGTTGGTAAGGCAGGTGGGGAAACAGTCCGAAGACGGATATAATAACATGAAATTGCCGGGTAGCCTTATCTATGACGATGAGGATCTGGATGAGGCGGCCAAGCGAGTGTTGAATGAGCTGACGGGACTGAAGAATGTGAAGCTGACACAGTTTAAGGCGTATGGATCGAAAAACCGTACCCGTAACCCTAAGGATGTGTTGTGGCTGGAACGTTTTCATCGTTTGGACGAGAAGAAAATAGACCGCATTGTGACTATCGCTTATCTGACATTGGTGAAGATTGACAGACGGTTCGAACAGCTGTCTGATAAATACGATGCTTGCTGGACGCCTGTGACGGAGGTGAAAAGCCTGGCGTTCGATCATTTCCAGATTTTGCAGGATGCATTGGTACATATACGCCATTATGTGGAATATGCCCCTTCCGTAATGTTCGACTTGCTTCCCCGGAAGTTTACGGCAGCCCAGTTGCGGACTGTCTATCAGTTGATTTATGATAAGGTGTTTGATGTAAGGAACTTCCATAAGAAGATAGCGTTGATGCCATATGTAGTACCTTTGGAGGAAAAACAGGTAGGCGTATGCCACAGGGCGGCACGCTTCTATAAGTTCGATCGTTCAATATATAATAAGTCGGGAACGAAGTGATAACAGACAGATAACTTTAGCCTTGTTGTGATTGCTGTGAGAATATTCCGCCTGGTCGTTTCGGGGAATCGGTACATGCTTTGGGATTCTTCACCGGCCTTTCCTTGGAAGGATAATGCTGATAAGCATCGGGACAGAGACTATTATTTTTAAATTCTTAAATTTTCAATTTAAATGTACCTATTAGGTTATGATATTGGCAGTTCGTCGGTAAAGGCGAGTTTGGTAAATGCAGAAACCGGAAAGTGTGTCTCTTCTGCATTCTTCCCTAAAACAGAGGCTGCTATTATGGCTGCCCGCCCCGGATGGGCTGAGCAGGATCCGCAAAATTGGTGGGAAAATCTGAAATTGTCAACTCAGGCTGTCATGGCCGGGAGTGGGATCGGTCCGGATGGAATTGCCGCTATCGGTATCTCTTATCAGATGCACGGACTGGTTTGTGTGGATAAAGGGCAAAATGTATTACGTCCGGCTATTATATGGTGTGATTCACGGGCGGTTCCATACGGGCAGAAAGCGTTTGAGGCATTGGGGGAAACGCAATGTCTTTCTCATCTGCTGAACTCTCCGGGGAATTTTACCGCTTCCAAACTGGCATGGATTAAAGAGAATAAGCCTGCTGTGTACGAACGTATTTATAAAATAATGCTGCCCGGCGATTATATCGCTATGAAACTGACAGGGGATATTTGTACCACGGTGTCCGGTTTGTCCGAAGGGATGTTCTGGGATTTTCAGGCAAATGATGTCGCGGGCTTCCTGATGGATTATTATGGATTCGACCGTTCGCTGATAGCTGATATCAAACCGACTTTTGGCGAGCAGGGGCGTGTAAATGCATGGGCTGCCAAAGAATTGGGCCTGAAAGAGGGAATTCCTGTAACCTATCGCGCCGGAGACCAGCCTAATAATGCTTTGTCGCTCAATGTGTTCAATCCGGGAGAGATTGCTTCTACGGCAGGAACATCGGGAGTGGTATATGGCGTGAACGGTGAGGTAAATTATGATCCGAAATCCCGGGTGAATACTTTTGCCCATGTAAATCATACTGCCGAGCAGACCCGTCTGGGAGTGTTGTTGTGTATCAATGGTACCGGTATATTGAATTCGTGGGTGAAACGTAATGTGGCTCCCGAAGGTATTTCTTACAGTGATATGAACAGGCTGGCGGCACAGGCTCCTGTCGGCAGTGCCGGAGTAAGTATTCTTCCTTTTGGTAACGGGGCGGAGCGTATGCTGGAAAATAAAGAGACAGGATGCTCTATATGTGGAGTTAATTTTAACTTGCATGGAAAGCAGCATATTGTTCGTGCCGCACAGGAAGGGATCGTGTTCTCGTTTAAATACGGTATTGATATCATGGAGCAGATGGGTATCCCTGTACAGAAGATTCATGCCGGACATGCCAATATGTTTCTCAGTCCTATTTTCCGCGAAACATTGGCGGGAGTGACAGGGGCTGTAATCGAACTGTATGACACGGATGGATCGGTGGGCGCTGCCAAGGGGGCCGGCATAGGCGCGGGTGTTTATAAAGATAACAACGAGGCATTTGCCACATTGGAAAAATTGGAGGTGATAGAGCCTGATGTGGCACAGCGCACTGCTTATGATGATGCGTATGCCCGCTGGAAATCTAATCTGGAGAGAGCGATGGCTGCCTTTTAAGGACCTTCGGATAAAGAAATGGCTATCCGCTTGCGTGTTGAAAAAAGATAGTAGATAAATTAGAACAAGTTATTAAAATAAGTAAAGAATTATGGCTACAAAAGAGTATTTTCCCGGTATAGGAAAGATTAAATTTGAAGGTAAGGAAAGTAAGAACCCGATGGCGTTCCGTTATTATGATGCTGAAAAGGTAATAAACGGCAAGAAGATGAAAGACTGGTTGAAGTTTGCTATGGCATGGTGGCATACTTTGTGTGCCGAGGGCGGTGACCAGTTTGGCGGCGGAACAAAGAAATTCCCTTGGAACGGCGATGCCGATAAGGTGCAGGCTGCCAAGAATAAGATGGATGCCGGCTTTGAATTCATGCAGAAAATGGGAATCGAATATTATTGTTTCCATGATGTGGACTTGTGTGAGGAAGCCGATACAATCGAGGAATATGAAGCGAATCTGAAAGAGATAGTTGCTTATGCCAAACAGAAACAGGCTGAAACCGGAATCAAATTGTTATGGGGCACGGCAAATGTTTTTGGTCATGCACGCTATATGAACGGTGCTGCTACAAACCCCGAATTTGATGTGGTTGCCCGCGCTGCTGTCCAAATAAAGAACGCTATTGACGCTACCATCGAACTGGGTGGCTCCAATTACGTGTTCTGGGGTGGACGTGAAGGGTATATGTCTTTATTGAATACAGATCAGAAGCGTGAGAAAGAACATCTGGCTCAGATGTTGACCATCGCTCGCGATTATGCCCGGAGCAAAGGATTTACAGGTACTTTCCTGATTGAGCCCAAACCGATGGAGCCGACTAAGCATCAATATGATGTGGATACCGAAACTGTGGTAGGGTTCTTGAAAACTCACGGACTGGACAAGGATTTCAAGGTGAACATTGAAGTGAATCATGCTACGTTGGCTGGTCATACATTTGAACATGAACTGGCTGTTGCGGTAGATAACGGAATGTTGGGATCTATTGACGCTAACCGTGGCGATTATCAGAACGGATGGGATACAGACCAGTTCCCTATCGACAATTACGAACTGACCCAGGCCATGATGCAGATTATCCGCAACGGCGGTTTGGGTAATGGCGGTACCAACTTCGATGCCAAGACACGTCGTAACTCTACTGATCTGGAAGATATTTTTATCGCCCATATTGCAGGTATGGATGCTATGGCGCGTGCATTGGAAAGTGCTGCTGCTTTGCTTAATGAATCTCCTTACTGCAAGATGTTGTCAGACCGTTATGCTTCATTCGACAGTGGCAAAGGTAAAGAATTTGAAGAAGGCAAGCTGACACTGGAAGATGTAGTGGCTTATGCTAAGCAGAATGGTGAGCCCAAGCAAGTAAGCGGTAAACAGGAATTGTACGAAGCCATCGTCAATATGTATTGCTGATCCGGCCGGGCGGTATTGCACAAGTTTTACCCTTGCAGACCTTTTTAAAATAAGGAGGGCTGTGCAATGAAGTCTGAATGAATTCTGCTAACGGATTATTAAAGAATAAACGGCTGTACACCGTCAGGTGGCAGCCGTTTTTATATTTGTTAGAGGGATATTTTATGAAATAATACTCGCCTATATCGAAAATAATATCTACCTTTGCGGCTGCTAAATTACTAAGTTTATTGAATTTATATGATAAAAAAACTATTATCCGTACTGGTCTTAGTTTTTGCCCTCTCGGGTTCTGTGCTTGCACAGCAATCTATGAGTGACCAACAGGTGTTGGAATATGTGAAGACGGGCATGCAACAAGGAAAAGACCAACGTCAGATTGCTACAGAGTTAGCCCGTAGAGGAGTGACACAAGAACAGGCTAAGCGTGTAAAGAAACTTTATGAACAGCAAAATGGGTCTGCTGATAAAGATGCAAATGCAACGATGCAAAATCGGAACCGTTTGCGTGAAAAGACAAAGACTCAGGAAGATATCTACGTAACAGAGAATTTTACTTTCGACCAACGTTCAGCTGCGGACAGAGTGGTAGGGAAGAACTCGTTGGACAGTGTTTCTGCCAATCGTTATTACGAGGGGATGGGCATGGGCGATATGGAAGATATGCAGAAGGATAAGGTGTACGGACGGGACATTTTTGAAACCAGAAACCTTACATTCGAGCCGAGTGTGAATCTGGCTACTCCTCCTAATTATCGTCTGGGGCCGGGTGATGAGGTAATCATTGATATCTGGGGTACAAACCAGGCTACCATCCGCGATAATGTATCTCCGGACGGATCTATCACGATCCCCGATTTGGGATTAATTTATCTGAACGGTATGACTATTGCCGAAGCCAACCAATATTTGCGTAAAGAACTGAATAAGATTTATGCAGGGCTTGATAATGAACAGAACCCGTCCTCACAAATCAAGGTTACTTTGGGAAACAGCCGGACTATCCAGGTGAATGTGATGGGAGAAGTGTTCCAACCGGGAACTTATGCATTGTCTTCTTTCTCTACCGTGTTTCATGCACTGTACCGTGCCGGTGGTGTGAGCGATATCGGTAGTTTGCGTAATATACAAGTAGTGCGCGGAGGACAGAAGATCGCTACCGTAGATGTGTACGATTTTATTATGAAAGGTAAAATCAATGATGATATCCGTCTGCAGGAAGGCGATGTGATCATTGTTCCTCCATACGAGGCGTTGGTTAGCATAGAGGGTAATGTGAAACGCCCCATGAAATACGAGATGAAAAACAACGAAAGTGTTGCCACATTGTTGAAGTATGCCGGTGGATTCTCGGGGGATGCCTATACCCGTTCTCTCCGCATGATTCGTCAAAATGGAAAGGAGTATCAGATTTATACGATTGATGATATTGATTATTCCGTATTTCAGGTAAAAGATGGTGATGCGCTGACTGCTGAAGCTATTCTGGATCGTTTTGAGAATAAACTTGAAATCAAGGGTGCTGTCTATCGTCCGGGCATTTATCAGTTCGGAGGAACTTTGAATACAGTCCGCCAACTGGTGGAAAAGGCTGAAGGTCTTATGGGTGATGCCTTTACAGGACGTGCAGTGTTGCATCGCGAGCGTGAGAATTTGAAGAAAGAGGTTATTCAAGTAGATATAAAAGGTATCATGGCCGGTACTGCACCCGATGTACCTTTACAGCGTAATGATGTGCTTTATATTCCCAGTATTCATGACTTGGAGGATGTGGGAACTATCATGGTGTATGGTGAGGTTGCCCGTCCGGGTGAGTTCGCTTTTGCCGACAATACGACTTTGGAGGATATTATAATCCAGGCTGGCGGGTTGAAAGAATCGGCTTCTACCGTCCGTGTGGATGTTTCCCGCCGTATCAAGGATAGCAAAGGTACGGAAGCGGTTTCCACCATAGGACAAATGTACTCGTTTTCTCTGAAAGACGGTTTTGTGATAGACGGAGAACCGGGTTTTGTGTTGCAACCGTACGATCAAGTATATGTGCGTAAGAGTCCTGCTTATCAGGAACAGGTGAATGTGCAAGTGACCGGTGAGGTTTTATATGAAGGTGATTATGCGCTGACAGAGAAGAGTGAACGTCTTTCCGATTTGATCAAGAAGGCAGGTGGAGTGACTCCGTTTGCTTATATCAAAGGGGCCCGTTTAAGCCGTCGTATCAATGACGATGAACGCAAACGTATGGAAACGGTTCTGGATATGGCCAAGACAGGAAAGGACTCCATTGATGTCAACCGGCTGGACTTGGGAGATATCTATTATGTGGGTATCGACCTGGAAAGAGCGATGCTTAAACCCGGCTCCAGTGCGGATATCGTATTGCGTGAGGGGGATGTGATTGAAATTCCTGAATACAACAATACGGTACGTATCAGTGGGGCTGTGATGTATCCCAATACCGTTTCATTTGAAGATGGCAAGACGTTGAAATATTATATCGAGCAGGCCGGAGGTTACGGTTTCCGTGCGAAGAAGAGCAAGGCGTATATTGTATATATGAACGGTCAGGTGAAGAGAGCGAAGAAAGGTAGCCGTGAGCTGATCCAGCCGGGATGTGAGGTGATTGTTCCGGTGAAGGAAAAGAGCAACTGGTCTTTGCAGAACACCTTGTCCATAGCAACCACCAGTGCGTCATTGGCGACTATGATTGCATCTATTGCTAATATCTTAAAAATAGAAACAGTATGGCGGAAGATAAGAATTATACGAATAATAAGGAAAGGCCACGGGAAGACGAGGAGTTGGAAATTGATTTGATGGAGTATGTCCGTAAGTTGTGGGCTGCCCGAAAGGTGCTGTTGAAGGCTGCCGGAATAGGTGCTATTGTAGGGGTGATTATTGCTCTGAGTATTCCCAAACAATATACGGTGGAAGTGACATTGTCTCCCGAATCCGGCAAAAGCGGCGGGGGGAGCCTGTCGGGAATGGCTGCCATGCTGGGGATCGGCGGCATGAGTCTGGGCAGTGAGGCGGATGCGTTGAACGTATCTCTTTTCCCGGATATAGTAGCGTCTACTCCTTTCATTCTGGAACTGTTTAATGCACATGTCACCACGTTGGACGGTGAGGTGGATACTACTTTTGTAGCTTATCTCGACGAGCAGAAAGCTCCGTGGTGGGGTGCTGTGATGGGATTGCCCGGGGCGGCTATAGGTGGGGTGAAATCTCTCTTCTCCGATAAGGAAGAGGAAGAAGGGAATAAGCTGGATCCTTTCCATCTGACAGAAGATCAGGCGAAGAAAGTGGAAGCCATGCGTAAGGCGATTACTGCTGATGTGGATAAGAAAACCGGCATCACCACAGTGACGGTGACTTTGCAGGACCCGATGGTTACGGCCGCCATTACAGATACGGTAGTGGTGAAACTTCAAGAGTATATCACAGCGTACAGGGTCTCTAAAGCCCAGCAGGATTGTGCTTATCTGGAACAATTGTATAAGGAACGCCAGCAGGAGTATTATGTAGCCCAGCAGAATTATGCCAATTACATGGATGCTAACAAGGGGGTTGTTCTTCAAAGTGCTTTGACGGAGAGAGAACGATTGCAGAATGATATGAATCTGGCATATCAGGTGTATAGCCAGGTGGCTACCCAATTGCAGGTGGCACGGGCTAAAGTACAGGAGGCCAAACCTGTATTTGCCGTTGTGGAACCTGCCAGTGTGCCGTTGCTGCCTTCGGGAACCAGCAAGAAGGTGATTCTTGTCGGATTTATTTTCCTGGCAGTGGCGGGCGCTTCTGCATGGATCTTGTTCGGACGTGAATTCTTTGAAAATCTGAAGGCAGGACTTAATGCTCCTCAGGAGGGGATGGAGAAGAAGTGATATAAAGATATTGACCTATAAAA
>ENA-OQJM01000077-OQJM01000077.1-human-gut-metagenome-genome-assembly--contig:-NODE-77-length-30725-cov-3.738839_pt1 | contig 30725 bp, 26 predicted proteins | sample MGYA00242607_ERZ504773 | MGnify/ENA primary metagenome ERZ504773 (study PRJEB26092, sample SAMD00036355) | human gut metagenome | host: Homo sapiens | study: EMG produced TPA metagenomics assembly of... | reverse complement strand
GGTTTTCTTTGTCTTTGGATTCGCAACACTAAGGTAAGTGAAAACGCTGACATGGCAAAAACCTGGGCAACAAAATGTTGCTCAGGAACTTATAAAAATAATTATCAATTATGTTGCGGAATTAAGGGACTCAACACTCTTGCTATATATATTCCACTCTGTTTCCATTAAATTAGTCTGATATATCTTTTTTTTTAAGTTTGGTCACTTTAAAGAAAGAAACTATCCGACTGATATGGAAACTTTGTTAGAAAAGGATTTCAGCCATTTTTTAACAGGCTCTTATGCTTTGGACATGAAGAATTGCTTGTAGGAGATCTTACAAAAGAAAATTTGAAAGAACTTTGGGAAAATAGAGATAAATGGAGAATGTTCCGAGGAGGATTTAGTTTGGAAAATATAGATACTTGTTCTACTTGTACATTAAACAAAAAGTGTTCACTGATGACTTGTCGTCTAAGGAATTATGATCAAGGTAATAGCTTCTATAATAAACCGATAGAATGTGCCGTTGATTATTCTATAGCTTTGTAATATAATGTACTTTTGAAACTTTAAAAATATAGAATATGAGAGCGAATATACTTTTTTGTTTATACTTCTTTATGGGGGTGGCAGTGCAGCTGCAAGCACAGGTTACGGTAACAGGTAAAGTAATTGATGAGCAACAACAACCTGTCCCTTATGCCAATATAGTGTTACTTTCTTTGCCCGATTCTACTTTCGTGGCAGGAAGTATCAGTAATGAAGAAGGCGCGTTTAGTCTCAATGTCAAAGAAACAAAGGATGTGCTTCGCATCTCATCTATTGGCTATGCTACTGTTTATCGTCCATTAGATAACAGAAGTACAGATCTTGGAATTATCTGTCTCGCTTCAGACACACAGATATTGGCTGAAGTTGTGGTAAAAGCTGATATGCCTGTTACTCGCATGAGAGGCGACGCACTGGTGACTAATATACAAAATAGTGTACTCTCTAAAGCCGGATCAGCAAGCGATGTATTGGGAAAAGTACCGGGTGTAATAAAAGAGAGGAATTCCTATGAAGTACTTGGCAAAGGAACACCTCTTATTTATATCAATGGGCGGCAGGTACGTGATGATTCGGAATTGGATCAACTAAATTCGGAAGATATTAAGAGCGTAGAAGTTGTTACTAATCCCGGTGCACGTTATGATGCAACTGTAACTGCCGTTATCCGTATACAGACTATCCGGCGTGCCGGAGATGGTTTCGGCTTCGATCTCCGTTCCAGTTACTATCAGAGCCAGAATGTAGACTTGATAGAGCAATTGAATGTAAACTACCGCCATAATGGACTTGATATTTTTGGTATATTCCGTTATTTAAAGAACGAATATATCATGAAAAATGATATTGTACATACCTTGGAGTCTGATTCTTTATGGAAATATCAGAATCTATTGGATGGAACTGTAGTAGACAAGTCTTTACGAGGTGAAATAGGAGCTAATTATAGCCTGAATGATAAACATTCACTGGGATTCCGCTATACTCTTACTTCCCGTCCAAATACGAAGTCGGATGTATTTACCTCTAATGATATTACAGCCAACAATCAGTTTTATGACCACTTGGAAAATCAAGAGTATTCTTCTACTTCCGGTAAGCCTACTCATCAACTAAATGTTTATTATAATGGTACTGTGGAGATTTGAATATTGATTTTAATACAGACTATTATACTAATACTTCTACAGGAAAAGGTCTTTATCACGAAGTCAGTCAAGAGCAAGAAAGTCGGGATGTGCATACACAGAGTTACATCAGAAATAAATTGCTAGCTTCTAAATTGGTACTTTCTTATCCGTTGTTTGGAGGTAATCTTTCGGTAGGCGGAGAATATACGGATACCCGTCGCAATGACGAGTACCGTAATCCGGAGAAATATGTGGAAAGTACCATCAGTCGTGTAGAGGAAGATGGATTGAGTGGCTTTGCCGAATACAGCCGTCAATTCCCGATAGGTAACCTTTCATTGGGTGTAAGATATGAGCATGTAACTTTTGATTATTATAAGGATGGTGTGCACATGGATGAACAGAGCCGTATGTATGGAAACTGGTTTCCTAATCTTTCTTTTTCAAGAAAACTAGGTTCTGTCCGGGCACAGTTGAGTTATACTGCTAAAACGCAACGACCTACTTATAGCCAGTTAAGCAACAATGTCACCTATGTAGACCGTTTCACTATGCAACGTGGTAACCCATTGCTGGAGCCGTGCACCATTCACGATATTTCATTGGTCGGTACATGGCGTTTTTTACAGTTACTTGTCAGCTATCAGCAGTGGCGTAAGGAAATCATTTATTGGGGAGATCCGATAGATAATGGCAATTCAATGATGATGACTTACCTCAATTATCATAATCGTCCGACTTTGAATGTTTCTTTCTCTATTTCACCGGCTATTGGCTTTTGGCATCCTAACCTAAATATCGGCGTGAAGAAACAATGGATGACAATAGATGGCATAGAGTTTAATAAGCCTCGTCCTACAATAAGGTTCAACAATACATTTGAACTTCCTGGTGATTTTCTTGTCAGTTTGGATGGGCTTTTTATGGGAAAAGGAAATTATCAGAATTTGTATCAGTTCAAAAATTATGGTACAGTTGACATCTCTGTCCGTAAGTCATTTTTAAGGGATGCCTTAAGTCTGGAACTTCGAGGGAACGATCTTTTTCATGGTTCACGTAATTATTGGCAAACATATTTTGGCAGTATTATTTGGGAGCAGACTAATCAATGGGATACTCGTGAATTTTCTATTACTTTGCGCTATAAGTTTAATACAACAAAGAGCAAGTATAAAGGGACAGGAGCGGCAAATGATGAGCTAAGACGTTTGTGATAATTTCAAAAAAATAAAAAGTATAGAACATGAGGAAATTGATTTTACTACTCGGATTAGTGTTACAAGTGATTATTGTTAATGCACAGAGTGTTTCCGGCTCATTAGTTGATGAAAAAGGAAATCCTGTCAGTTTTGCTAATGTGGTATTGTTATCTTCTAAAGATTCCTCTTTTGTGGCTGGGACTATCTCAAAGAATATGGCAAACATATCAGAATGAAAGTAATGATGAAATAGTTAAAAGATATCTTGATGAGAATTTTTTTTAATTGAAAAAAGAAGGGTTTAATTTGTCTGTTAATACAAATTATAATGAATTTAGTGGAATATCATGCTATGCGGATAGAATAAACTATGCCAATATCTTGGTTGTTTGAAGAAAAAATATTGTAATTAAATTATAATTTTAGATATATGAAAATACTTGTTTGCATAACCTTTATTCTAGGTAGCTTTTTAACTCTGTATGCTCAGGGAGAAGCAGGAATTTCCGGTAAGGTATCAGATGTCAAAGGACAGCCTGTTTCTTATGCCAATATCACATTGCAGCGCGTTGATTCTACATTTGTCACCGGATGTACTTCAGATGAGAAAGGTAAGTTTGTCATAAGTAAGCTGGAAGCAGACAATTACTTGCTTCAAATCTCTTTTGTGGGCTACATCACCCAAGTAATCAGACTGGATAATTTGAGCCGCCCGTTGGATATAGGTACTATCCAACTTGCTGATGAGGCAATAATGCTGCAAGGGGTTACTGTAAAAGCATCGAATGTGATGAAACGGGTAGACCGACAGATAATTTTGCCTACCGACAAACAGGTAAAATCATCTACTTCGGGGTATGAATTGTTGAGCCACATGCAACTGGCGGGATTGAAAGTGAATAGTATTGAACGAAAAATTACTACGGTCAGCGGAGGAAGTGTGCAGCTGCGCATTAATGATATTGTAGCAAGCACAGCTCAGGTACAAGCATTAAGACCGGACGAAGTCTTAAGAGTGGAGTATATTGATAATCCAGGAGTGCGTTATGCAGATACTGAAGTTGAGGCTGTGATTAACTATATAGTCCGTCGGGCAGAGTCGGGCATATCCGGGGGTGTTAGCTTTACAAATGCTGTGACTACCGGGTTTGGGGATGATAATGTGTATATTCGTGCAACTCATAAATTGTCACAATTCGGGCTGAATTATTATTTAAGTTATCGGGATTATGATGACCGAAAGGTGGATGAAGAGCAAATGTTTTCTTTTACCGAAGCAAAGGAACGTCGGCGTGAACTGATTGGTATCTCCACTCCTTTCAGTTACCAAGACCATTCGATTGAGGCAAGTTATAATCTTACAAAACCAGAAAAGTATATATTTAATGCTGTCTTTACGGAAAATATTTATAATTCACCTCATGGAGATTATGGACAATTGATAAAAGAAACGGAGCAGAAGGATTTATATAATTACACACGTTCCGAATATAATTATCATTCTCCTTCACTTGATTTATATTATAAAAAGTTTTTGCCTCACGACCAGTTTCTTGCCTTAAATGTGGTAGGGACTTATATAGGCTCTGATTATGAACGTGAATATAGTGAAGCACATAGTGAGGCCGGTGCGCCTGTGTCTTCTTATGATTATGGTACGGACGGCTCCAGATATTCATTAATTGGTGAGGGCATCTATCAAAAAACATTTGATAAAATAACTTTGACAGGTGGGATTAAATATATGCAGGCATATACCCATAATCGTTATACAGGTGATGTAAATGAATCTGCGGAAATGCATAATTCAAGTCTTTACGGTTACGTACAGGCGCAAGGGAAATGGGCGAAATTAAATTATTCATTGGGTATAGGTGCATCTCGTCAGGATTTTGATGAATCGGAGGAAGGGTTTACTTTCTATATGTTTCGTCCTATGTTGTCACTTTCTTATCCTGTTTTTAAAGGGGCAAGTCTGCGATATAATTTCACTTGCTCACCTTCTGTCCCCAGCCTGTCAGCATTGAGTGATATTCGCCAGCAAACAACGGATTTGGAGGTAAACAGAGGAAACCGGAATTTGAAGCCTTATCGTTCATACATTAATCGTCTGCAATTATCATGGGGGAACAAGAGAGTAAGTTCCAGCTAAGTGGAGGACATCGCATTAGCAAAAATCCTATCATGGAACAGATAGAGTGTGTATCTCAACCGGACGGGAGCTATATTATTGAGTATGGAATAGACAATCAGAAACGCTTTACTCAATGGAATGGAAGACTTTATACTAATATAAATGTGATACCGGATTTATTATCTATTAGTTTGTATGGTGGGTTCAACAGTTTTGAGAGCAAAGGAAATTCTTATTTACATCACTATACAGCTTGGTATGTTGGTGGAGACGCTTCTTTGAACTATAAGAATTTTTCTTTATATGGGTCTATAGGAAACCGATATAATTCACTGTACGGAGAATCAATAGATTATGGAGAAAAAAATTCTGTTATACAATGTTCTTATAAATGGAAAAATATGAGTGCCGGTATTGGAGTGCTGTATCCTTTTACTCCTGCTGGTTGGAGTGCCGGTTGGAAACTGATGAGTGAACGGGTGCAGAAAAAGAGTTGGACTTACATCAAAAAATAATGCAAACATGGTGGTGCTGACATTCTCTTGGAATTTTAATTCTGGACTAAAACATAAGACAGAGGAAAAGTTAATGAATAATGTGGATCGTGAAACTGGTATTGCAAGATGAATAAGATAGGAAATATGCCGGATAAATAATCGTAAAAAGAAAATGCTATGAGGACACTGATTTTATTGCTCGGATTATTATTAAATTCTATTGTTATTGACGCACAGAGTGTTTCCGGCTCATTAGTTGATGAAAAAGGAAATCCTGTCAGTTTTGCTAATGTGGTATTGCTATCTTCCAAAGATTCATCTTTTTGTGCAAGGTACAATTAGCAATGAACAAGGAATTTTCAGCATAGACCAAACAAGCGGTAACAATATACTCAGAATTTCTTGTCTTGGCTTTATTCCGGTGACAAAAGCCTATGCTCAATTTCCGGTAACGATTGTGATGCATGAAGATGTTAATCTGTTGGGGGAAGTCGTGGTAAAGGGGAATCGCCCGTCATATAAACTTACTTCCGAAGGGTTGCAGACCCATGTACAAGGAACAGTGCTTAGCATAATGGGTACGGCGGAGGATGTGTTGAAGCATATACCGGGACTTCAGAAGAAAAATGATGTGTATGAGGTATTTGGAAAAGGGAGCCCGATAATCTATGTGAATGGGAGATTGCTGCGTGATTTGTCGGAACTGGACCAGCTGAAGTCAGAAGATATTAAGAATGTAGAACTGATTACCAGCCCCGGTGCAAGATATGATGCGTCTGTGAAAGCAGTGGTGAAGATTACTACCCGCCCCATAAAAGGGGAAGGATTTGGATTTGATGTGCGTTCCGGTTATAATCAGTGGGAGTATGCCGGTTTCGTGGAACAGTTGAACTGGAATTACCGGCGTGATAAATTGGATGTGTTCGGCACCGTGTATTATAGAAAAAGTGAAGGGTTTGACGAAAGCCGGTTTACTCAAGATGTGCATGTTGATACGCTTTGGCATCAGGACAATTATCAGTTCGCAAAAACGAATCAACAGGCATTTACCAATATCGCAGGTGTGAACTATGCATTCGATGAAAATAATTCAATTGGAGTAAAATATACATTGAAAGCCAATCCGGATGCCCGCTATCACACTATATTTAATTCGGATGTATATGCCGATGGCACGCATTATGACTATCTGGCGAATGATATCAATGCCACTGCGTATTATAATCCCTCGCATTCGGTAAATGTTTATTATAAGGGGATGGCGGGAAAAACGGAGATTGATTTTAATGCGGATTATCTGTTTGACAAAAACGGAGACAATACGATACAACGTGAAGAAAGCAGCAATAAGGAAGATAGGGTTGTCACTTCTACCAATACATTGAGAAGTGAACTCTTTGCTGCCAAACTGGTGCTGAGCCGTCCGCTGCTTGGAGGAAATGTCATGATAGGGGCTGAATACAGTCATACGGAGCGGCAGGATGATTATGTGAATCCGGAAGGTTATGTGCCGACTTCATTCAGTGAACTGAAAGAGCAGAATATCAGTCCGTTTTTAGAGTATAGCCGCAATACCCCCATAGGGCAACTCTCCGTGGGGGGACGTTATGAGTGGGTGAACTTTGATTATTATGAGGATGGGAAATATATGGAAGGACAAAGCCGGAATTTCAGTAATTTCTTTCCGAGTGTTTCATTGGGTTCTGAAATAGGCGGAGTGCAGTTGCAGCTTAGTTATGCGGCGAAGACGCGTCGTCCGTCCTACCAGCAGTTGAGCAATAATGTGACGTATGCCAATAGGTTCACGCTTCAGTCCGGCAATCCGTTATTGGAACATGAGGTGGTGCATAACGTTTCTTTGATGGGGGCATGGAAGTTTATGCAGTTCAGTATGGATTATAATGACAGAAGAAATGCAATCATTTACTGGGGGGAACAAATGGAGTATAATCCGGCGGTAACGCTTATTTCTTTCAAAAATCTCCATAGCTTGAAGTCTGTTTCGGCATTCTTGTCATTGGCGCCTAAGTTTGGAATCTGGTCGCCGCAATTGAATTGGGGAGTACAGAAACAATGGCTGGATCTGGAGACTACCGATGGATTGCTGAAGATGAACAAACCGATGTTTACGGGGGCTTTTAATAATACGTTTAATTTTAATCACGGCTGGATGGCTTCGGTGGAAATGAATTATCAAAGTAAAGGCGATATGGAGAATTGCTCGGAAACCAAGAATATTTTTTATGTGGATGCCGGGGTTACAAAGTTCTTTTGGGGGGATAGGATGTCTGTGAAACTGAGTGGTACGGATTTGTTCCATGGTATGAAGTCTGGAAACCGTATGTATTATAACCGGGCATCTTCTTTGCAAATTAATAATTATGATAGTAGGAAAGTGATGCTGACGGTACGCTATAAATTTAATGCTACGCGTAATAAATATAAGGGTAGTGGTGCCGGAGAGAGTGAGAAGGAAAGATTATGAGTGCCTACTTTTCACATCTCATTTGTTCTTACCCAGCTTATATACCATTTGGCGGAATAAAGGTACGTTTAACCATATATATTCGTACCAATGTTCTACCTTTCTTTTCCATAGTTTGCTCCAGCTATATATTTCCCACCATTTTAGATGGAGATTTGCCGAATTCATAAAATTTTGTGTGGGAAAGAGGGTCAGGGCTATTCCTTTTATCCATAATGTTTTCATTTCGTCCGCCCAATATTGCATGAGTCCGAATTCCGGTTCCCAGATAATGAATCGGGATTCATGGATGCCGTAACAGACTACATATCCCGGTACATTGAAATCATTGAGAGTGAAAAGGATGATGGGAAGTTTTCTTTGTGTTAATTGATGAATGTTTTGCAAACATATTTCGGCTTTCATGCCGGAATATATAGCCCCTTGTTTCATTCCTGCCAAGGTAAGCTTTCCATTTATTTTGCACCATTCGGTCAATGTATGTATGTCCGTTTCTTTTCCGTTGTAATATTTTATGACAGTGAGCAGGCAAGCTACCTCTACAGGGCACTTGGCATTGGAACGGACAAATGATTTCTTTATTTTATCAAGTTCGTATTCTGTCATAACCCGGTTTGTTTTATAAGAGGAAACTCATGGAGCGGCCGCAATCACTTAAAAAAGAAATTCATTGGAGCGATTAACGTTCATTTGGACGTGGAAGTAGGTATGAACGCTGAATTACTTTAATAAATGTGCGGCCGGGTGTCCGCATGAGTTATATCTGTTACGTTCTGCTCTTTCTATTAACATATCGGCTATTTTGTTTATTTCCCGATTTTTACGTTCAAAGAAATCGCATAACTCTTTCGCTTTTTGTGTTAGTGTTATTTTATTTTGTAATGCATATTCTATTTGTTGCTCCAATTTCATCGGAGTTATGTTTATCATATTTTTAGGCGAATATCTCAGTACCGGTATTTGAGCAAAGGTACAATCCAGCCATACATCAGAATATGAGTCGGTCAAAGCCAAATCGCATAATGGCAATATGGTGTTAAGGTTCAGCGTGCGGAATAATTCCATGTTGCCGGGCAATTCAAACGATTGATATACATTTTGTATGTCGGTTAATAATATGAATTGGTACCGGGGATTTCTGATGGAACTTCTTTTTATAACTCTATAAAAATCTTCTAGTATCTTTGAATTTTTATTTCCTTTTCCCAATAATCCGACAATAATATTTCTTCCTTTGTCTTTTTTTATATCCTGCAATCTCTTTGCCAACGATTCCACACGTGGTCCGGAATCAGATGACAGGTAGGGAGTGGGTGGCAGATAAAGTACAGAAATATCTTTGTCCTGTATGTTTTTTTGGTTCGGCAACTGCATGGCTATGAAAATATAGTCAATGGCTAGCTGCCGATAAAGGGAGGCATGTGCTGCATGCCGACAATCTAGAAGCGTTAGGTCGGGCTTTAACCAACGGAAATCATCTGGATAAAGTACGCAGTTGCTTATTCCTTTATTATATAGTACAGGCGTAAAAGCAGGGTTTGAGGTATAGGTATAGTATACCTCTTGTTTCTTTTCCCGCAATATCCCTGCTAATTTGATGGTTATCAATAGCTGGCTTTTGTCTGGTGTTATGTCAAGAAGGAAATTCAGCATATATTATTGCGCTAATATGGATTTGTTTAATGAACTTTTTGGACAAATTATATTCATAGAAATTGGAACATGAAAGTTCCAATTTCTAATGAATCAAGTTAGCGGTTTAGGTATATTTTAGTCGGGTTATGAAAACAGGTCTGTCACTCTTGAGTGAAATATCCCGTTAAATGTCCGGAAGGTGTACCTGTTATTTCTAGTTTATATTCTCCTGCAGGGAAATTTGCAATAGAAATTGTGATGTAAGCGCTCTGTACTTCAGGAATATTATTTTCATAAACGACGCTCCCTTTTGCCATATCTGTAATGCGGATGGTCATATCACGGTCGGGTGATACGTTCTTGACAGTAAGGAGATAGCCATCGGTAAATACAGTTATGGGGCAATTGGTAGTCGCACTTCTAATAGGATCATCCCATCTGCCATCCAATTCTACATCTTTAACAGGAGTTTCTGTTGTATTGGCCTGTGCAGGCAAAATACCTATTAATGTAGTTATGATAATAACTATACCCCATATCCTTTTCTTTATACTTTTTAACTTCATAATTTTATGTTTTAATTGTTTTGTTTGAGGCAAAGTTAGAGGATAAATTTTAAAAACGTGCAGATATCATGTGGACAAATGAAAAAAGGTAATAAGTTAATAACTAGCTTATTACCTTTTTTTATAGGGAGGTGATATAGACAATTGTTTATTTTTAGTATTCCATAAGCCATAAATCAAGGCTTTGATTTTCGCCTAATGAACCTATTTCTTGTACGATGCGTTCTTTTAATCTTAACTTCCTTTTTGGACACAGATGTGGGCGAGATGGCTAACATGTTGGCGATGTCACCGTTGCTGAATCGTAGTTTTATCAAACAGCATATTTGTATATCACCATCTGTTAAGGAAGGTATTTGATGGTATAGTCTTTTAGTATAGTTATCGAATAATAAATCTATTTTTTCTTTTATTTCTTGCCATAGTTGGTCGTCTATATACTTTGTTGTTTTTAGTTTATTGAATAATTCTGTCTGATTAATGAGTTGGTTACATAAAAAAGCCTCGCGTTTATGTAGATACTGGTTTTCCTCTGATAGATGTTCCATTGCTTCCAGTTCTTTCGACTTTTCTTTTAATGATTGGGCATAATTGCTTATATGATTTTGCAGTTTATTGTTCTCCAGTTTCAGCATTTCATTCTGTTGTTGTATTTCTTGTCGTATTTTATTTTGTTCTTTCCATTGTTCTTTTATCTCTTGGCTTCCTTCCATTTGGATCGTAAGTTCTTCTATCCGCATTTTGTTGCGGTTTATCAATGTCTCATTTTCATGTATTTTCATAGTGAAATAACGAATTTTTTCTTCTTTCTCCAATATCTCTTGTTTTTGAGAGACTATTTTTCGTTGGTATAGATAGTTTGTTATTGCTATGATGAAAGACAAAATGATTAAGGCGATGAGCACATTGCGTATGATCCGGTCTTTCTTTATTTGTGACAGATTATTTTCATTAATTATTTTTTGCTGATCATATTTTTCTTGCATCTCTATTAATGCTTTATTGCGATCAGTTTTACCTATTGAATCTTGATAGAACCATAGTTTATTACTGTACTCTACTGCCTTTTTGTAATCTTTTTCTTCTTGACTAATATAAAATAGTGCTTGATAGGCGCTACGGGCTGTATGGATATTAGGTGACAGGGAGGCTTGGTTTAAGTAAAAATACGCAGAATCGTACATTTTTAAATAGCGATAAGTATCTCCCAGTGAAAATATCCTTTGATCAGTTTTTTTTATTTTAATACAATCTTTTGCATACTGAAGAGCCTTTTTATTTTCTCCTGTTTTAAGAAATAAAAAACTGGTTTCGTTCATGGTGCTTGCCAATATGGTAGGATAGTTATTCACTTGTCCTATTTTTATGGCTTTTTCATAATATTCTATCGCTTTATTATATTGTTTTTTCTGTGAAAATGCTCTAGCGATATAGATGAAAGAGAAAGCTATGTATGTTTGGTTGTTGGATAATTCGGCATTATGATGTGCTTTTTCAAAATATTCCATAGCATAATCATTTAGTTTTCGATATAGATACATTAGTCCTATCTCTGAATTGATAAGAAAGCCTAATTGATAAATCATTTGTTTTCTCTATTTCAGTTGTTGCTTCTAGATAAAATGACAATGCATCTTCGGCATGATGACTTTCATGGCACAAGATACCTTTATAATATAGTGCCCAATGCCTTTCTTTGTGCATTATCTTGATTAATGAAATAAGAATAAGCGATATTTATTAAAGAATCGGATTGTTCAATTTGGTTTTTATATTGAGCTTGTGTCATCAATAATGCCCATGTGGCATATTGTTCATTGTTAGAAGGATTGTCAGGTTGTATGCCCTGTAATATATGCAGTGCGCTGTCGGGATATCTGTACATTATTGCTTCTGCTTTTGCCAATTCGGGTTGGAAGGTTGTGGTGTAGTTCTTATTGTGTGTACAGGATATCAGACTGGTAATTATGCTAATTATTAGCCCTGCATGTTTGAAGCTGCTCATAGTAATCATTTCTATATTATTGGTGATAGGAATCTTATAGGATATGTTGCGTAAGTGAATGAATTTGTTGATTTTATAGGAAAAGTTTGAAGGTTGATATTTTTTGATTTATCCTGCCATGGGATAATATAAAGGAATGTGTCTGAATTATTTGAAATATAGAATTAAAAAAATCAGACATATCCCTTCATTACAGTTGAGGTAACCCTTTGAATTGCCGGTATACCATTTTAAAAGTAGTTAAAATCCTAACTTTAATTTTACAAACTGTTTGATGAATTGTACTGTTCCGTCAATCCCCAATACGGACGAATCAATACATAAGTGATAAGTTTCGGCAGCTCCCCACGTTTTGTAACTATAATAATTATAGTAAGCTGACCGTTTTTTATCTGCTTTTTCCATCAATTCCTCAGCGGCTTCTGTAGAAATATGATGGATATGCATCAATCTTTCTATGCGTGCTTCTTTGGAGGCAGAAACGAATATATTGACGCAACGGGGATGGTCACGCAAAATGTAGTCGGCACATCGGCCGACAAACAGACACGATTGTTTTTCTGCCAGTTCACGTATTACATCGCTTTGTATTTTGAACAAAGCGTCATTGCTCAGACAACTGCCATAGGGAATGGCTCCGTCGCTGATAAAAGGAAAACGTGTTCCGAATAGACCGCCGATGATGCTTTGAGAAGCTTTTTCATCTGCTTTTTCAAAGAATTCCTTGCACAGGCCGCTCTCTTCTGAAGCTAGCTTGATTAATTCTTTATCGTAAAAGGCGATACCAAACTCTTGAGCCAGTTTTTCGCCTATCTCTTTTCCTCCGCTGCCTAGTTGGCGTCCTAGGTTGATAACATAATGCTCGTTCATAGTCGTTGTCTATTGATTATGTGGACAAATATAAGGAAACTAATTTTTAATTCTTAATTTTCAACTTTTAATTTGTTACCGTGGGTATTAAAAATCTTGAACTGGCGGTAAAGCATGACTCCTGCGACAATACTTGCCGCCAAGTCTGATATTGGCATACTCCACCAAATTCCTGCCGATCCCCAGAAAAGAGGGAGCAGGATGATGCAGGGGAGCAAGAATAATAACTGCCGGGTTAATGATAGGAAGATGGCTTTACCAGCCATGCCGATACTTTGAAAAAAATTGGACGTTACCATCTGAAACCCGATAATGGGAAAAAATATGACCACAATGCGTAAACCGGTAGCTGATAGCTGTATCAGTCCCTCATGAGTGGTAAAAGCGGATACGGCCAATTCGGGCATCAGTTCACCTACTAGAAAACCGGTTGTTGTAACGGTGGTGGCACCATAAATGGTAAGTTTTAATACTTGGTTTACACGATGATATTGTTGGGCGCCAAAATTATAACCGGCTATGGGTTGCATACCTTGATTCAGCCCCATCACGATCATGACGAATAGGAAAACAATCCGGTTTACAATACCAAATGCGCCAATGGCCAGATCGCCATCATATTCTTTCAAACCTTTGTTAATGAAAATTACAATGAAGCATGCTGCCAGATTCATCAGGAACGGAGACATACCGATAGCGATGGTGTTTTTTACAATTGTACCGCGCAGTTTGTAAATGCCTCGGTGGAGATGGAGCAATTCGTTCTTGTTTGTGAAGGTTTTGAATTGCCACACCAGTGCGATGATTTGAGCCAGAATGGTGGCAATGGCAGCTCCCTGAATACCCCAATGGAATAGATAGATAAAAATAGGGTCAAGGATGGTATTGATAATTACTGTGGTGATGGTGGCTATCATTGCTTTTTGTGGATGCCCCGAAGCGCGTAGTAAGGCATTCAGTCCCAAATACATATGGGTTATAACATTGCCCAGCAGGATAATGACCATGTAGTCTCGTGCATAGGAGATGGTATCCGGGCTTGCTCCGAAGAAGTAGAGGATAGGATCGAGGAAAAGCAAGGTTAATATACTGAATCCTATACCTATAATAAAGTTCAGCGTAACTACATTGCCCAAAATATTTTGGGCGGTGGCATAATCTTTCTGTCCTAATTTTACGGAAACTAATGTGGAGGCACCCACACCGACCAATGAACCGAATGCAGCCGCCAGATTCATCAGTGGGAAGGTAATAGCCAGTCCTGAAATAGCCAAAGGACCTACACCGTGACCGATGAAGATGCTGTCTACCATATTGTATAGGGAAGATGCCGTCATAGCGATAATGGCGGGAATTGCATATTGTAAAAGTAATTTTCCGATTGGTTGTGTTCCCAATTCTGTGGGGGTTCCTGTTTTTGCCATACTTTATTTTCTGTCTTTTTACCTGTTTAAACTGAATTTGGCTGCAAAGGTACACAAAAAATGAGTGTGAGGGAAAAGTTTGTTTATCTTTGCATCTAAAAAATAAACGGAATAGAATTAATGAATAGTCAAAAAGGAATAGTGGGCTGCTTGCTATTGGCATGCACCTTACAAATGCCGGCACAAGTAAAAACGTATAAGTATCGTGTAAACTTTCGCGATAAGGCAGAAACAACCTATACATTGGACAATCCTTCGGCTTATTTGTCCGAACGTGCTTTGGAGCGTCGCATGAGGCAGAGATTGCCCGTTGATTCTACAGATCTTCCTGTATGTCAGAGCTATATAGATATGCTGGTCGGAAAAGGAGTATGTCCTGTATCCAAAAGTAAGTGGAACAATACAGTGGTGGTGCAGGTATCCGACACATCGGTTATTGATAAAGTGGCGGCATTGCCTTTTGTGGCAGCTGTCCGGAAAGTGTGGACAGCTCCCGACAGTATCCCTGCCCGCAATGCCGACCGTAAAAAAGAGGTGACCAATAAGGTGACAAAGAGTAATAACTATTATGGGGATGCGTGGCGGCAGATTGCTGTTCATCATGGGGACAGTCTTCACGCTGCAGGTTTTCGTGGGAAGGGGATGCAAATAGCGGTCATTGATGCCGGTTTTTATAATGCTGATGAGATCAGTGTTTTCAAGGGAATGGACTTGTTGGGAACACGCGATTTTGTAAATTCTCACTCGGATATTTATGCCGAGAACTATCACGGCATGAAAGTGTTATCTTGTATGGCTGCCAATAAGCCGAATGTATTGGTCGGCACAGCTCCTGAAGCTTCGTATTGGCTTCTCCGTAGTGAGGATGATGATACGGAACAGCCAGTGGAAGAGGATTATTGGGCGGAAGCTTTGGAATTTGCCGATAGTGTGGGAGTGGATGTGGTTAATACTTCATTGGGATATTATGAGTTTGATGATACGACCATGAATTACCGGTACCGTGATTTGGACGGGCATTATTCATTGATGTCTCATTCCGCTTCTTTGGCTGCCGATAAAGGATTGGTGTTGGTATGCAGTGCCGGAAATTCGGGGCGTGGCACATGGAAAAAAATCACACCTCCGGGAGATGCGGAAAATGTTATTACAGTGGGGGCGGCGGACCGGAATCTGGTTAATGCTGATTTCTCTTCTGTAGGAAATACTACAGATGGCCGTGTAAAACCGGATGTGATGGCGGTGGGAGTTGCTTCGGCCGTAGCGGGTAATGATGGAACGGTTTCTCATGCCAATGGTACTTCTTTCGCATCGCCTACATTGTGCGGGTTGGTAGCCTGTTTCTGGCAGGCTTGTCCCTGGCTTACTGCCAAGCAGGTGGTGGAGGCAGTGCGGAATGCAGGAGACCGTAAAGAGTATCCGGATAATATTTACGGTTATGGTGTGCCTGATATCTGGAAAGCTTGTCAAATAGAATTAGAGAAGAAAAAATAATGGAAGAACATCCTCTTTCTTTATATGAACTGAATGCGTTGGTTAAGCGCAGCATTCATGCTTGTCTGCCCGATACTTATTGGGTTCAGGCAGAGCTGAGTGATGTACGTTCCAATTATTCCGGTCATTGCTATTTGGAATTTGTACAGAAAGAGCCACGGGGGAATAATCTGATAGCTAAGGCAAGGGGGACTATTTGGAGCAATGTCTACCGTCTGCTGAAGCCTTATTTTGAAGAGGAAACCGGACAGGCTTTTGTTGCGGGTATTAAAGTGATGGTGAAAGTGACTGTGGAGTTTCATGAATTATATGGTTACTCGCTTACTGTGCAAGATATAGATCCTACTTATACATTGGGGGATATGGCGCGTCGCCGTCGCGAAATCTTGAAACAACTGGAAGAAGAAGGTGTGCTGACTTTGAATAAGGAACTGGAGATTCCTTTGCTGGCGCAACGCATAGCCGTTATTTCCTCGGCTACGGCTGCCGGTTATGGTGATTTTTGTAATCAACTGGAACAGAATCCCTACGGTTTTGTCTTTTATCCGCGTTTGTTTCCTGCTATTATGCAGGGAGAACGGGTAGAACAATCTGTCATTACCGCATTGGATGCTATCCATGCCTGTCGTGATGATTGGGATGTCGTGGTTATTATCCGTGGCGGAGGCGCCACGTCCGACCTTTCGGGGTTCGATACATATGAGTTGGCGGCTAATTGTGCTCAGTTTCCTATACCTATTATAACCGGTATAGGGCATGAGCGTGACGATACGGTGTTGGACTGTGTTTCTCATACTCGTGTCAAGACACCTACTGCTGCTGCCGAGTATCTTATAAATCATTTGCATGACACTGCCAAGGTTCTTGAAGATTATGCATCGGCTGTACTTCATACTATCTCTACCCGTATGGAACGGGAAAATACCCGGCTGAACCGGATGGTAGAACGTATTCCCATGCAGACGCGGATGAGGCTGAAAGAGGAACATTATCGCCAGGAACGAATCATGAAGCATTTGGAAGTAGGCCTGCAATCCCGTCTGACAAAAGAGACCCATTGTTTGAAAATGGTGGAGACTCAGTTGGGCATCGTTTCACAGCGTCGTCTGGTAAAGGAAAAGCATCGGCTCCAACTTTTGGAGCAGGAATTGAAGGCGGCATCTCCCGAAAATTTGTTGAAAAGGGGATATAGTATCACGCTGAAAAATGGCAAAGCGGTGATCGATGCTTCTGCATTGCAGCCGGGGGATGAACTTACCACTCGTTTTGCCAAAGGAGAAATAAAGAGTATAGTAACTAAAAAATAAAACGAAGTATGGCAGCAAAGAAACAAACCTATGAGCAGGCAATGAAACGTCTGGAAGAAATCGTATCACGCATAGATAGTAATGAGTTGGATATAGACAGTTTAAGTGTAAATCTGAAAGAGGCACAAGAGTTAATTAAGTTTTGCCGGGATAAACTTTATAAAGCCGATGAGGAGATAAAGAAAATGTTAGATAATAATGTATCAATGTGACAATATGCTAATGTGGCAATTGGCTGCGTTATATTCCGCATGGCATATTTGCACATTAGCACATTGAGACATATAGGCAAATTATAAAAGCTATAAATAAAAAAGCTATTTTGATTGGAATTTGCAAATATAAAACGTAATTTTGCTCTCATTCGTAAATAATAACATAATTAAGATACACTATGAAAGAGATTGATTGGGCAAATCTGTCCTTCGGCTATATGAAGACAGACTATAATGTACGTTGCTACTATCGTGATGGTGCATGGGGAGAGTTGGAACTTTGTTCGGAGGAAACGTTGAATATTCACATGGCTGCCACTTGTCTACACTATGGACAAGAAGCGTTTGAAGGGTTGAAAGCTTATCGTGGAAAAGACGGTAAAATTCGTATTTTCCGTCCTGAAGCCAACGCGGAGCGTTTGCAAAGTACTTGTGACGGTATCCTGATGCCGGAACTTCCTACAGAAAAGTTTGTGGCCGCTATAAAGAAGGTGGTGAAAGCCAACGAGCGTTTCATTCCTCCATACGAAAGTGGTGCAGCTCTTTATATTCGTCCTTTACTGATTGGTACAGGTGCTCAGGTGGGGGTTCACCCTGCCAATGAATATCTGTTTGTGGTATTCGTAACTCCGGTAGGTCCTTATTTCAAAGGTGGTTTTTCTACTAATCCTTATGTTATTATCCGTGAGTTCGACCGTGCCGCGCCTTATGGAACCGGACGCTTTAAGGTGGGCGGTAACTATGCTGCCAGCCTGCGTGCCAATAAGAAAGCCCATGATTTGGGATATTCGTGCGAATTCTATCTAGACGCCAAAGAAAAGAAGTACATTGACGAGTGTGGTGCGGCTAATTTCTTCGGCATTAAAAATAATACTTACATTACACCAAAATCATCTTCTATTCTGCCTTCTATAACGAATAAGAGTTTGATGCAGCTGGCCGAGGATTTGGGTATAAAGGTGGAATGTCGTCCGGTTCCTGAAGAAGAACTGGAAACCTTCGAGGAAGCAGGGGCTTGCGGTACGGCGGCTGTTATCAGTCCTATCCAGCGTATTGATGATTTGGAAAACAAGAAATCGTACATTATCTCTAAAGATGGAAAGCCGGGTCCTGTTTGTACAAAACTGTATAACAAACTGCGTGCTATCCAGTATGGTGATGAACCTGATACACATAATTGGGTGACAGTTTTAGACTAATAGAAAAATAGATTCTTATGAAAACAAATTCAGAATTGAAGAATCGGGCAATCGATGCGTTGACCGGTAATTGGGGATTGGGTGCGGTTATTACCTTGGTTTATGGACTGGTGATGAATACCCCTACGCTGCCCTATCGTATTATGGAGTCGGTGGCTTCGTCCTCCTTTAGTCTCATTGCTTTGTTGCTCCTACCCTTGGGATTCGGCTATACTGTCCTTTTTTTGGATGTGATTCGTGGAATAAAGCTGGATTTTGCCCGTCTTTTCGACGGGTTTAAAGACTACGGACGGATATTGGGTACAATGCTACTGACTACAGTCTATACATTCCTGTGGACGTTGCTGCTTGTCATTCCGGGCATCATGAAGTCCTATTCATATGCCATGACGCTCTTTATTCTGAAAGATTATCCGGAGTTGCAGTACAATGCTGCCATAGAGAAAAGTATGGCGATGATGTCCGGTCATAAGATGAAGATGTTCTTGTTGGATTTGAGCTTCATTGGTTGGGCTATTTTGTGCTGTTTTACTTTGGGTATCGGTTTCTTGTTCTTGGCTCCCTATGTAGAAGCATCACATGCTGCCTTCTATGAAGATTTGAAGAAAGAATTGGGAGAGTCCGTTGAGGCAATTTCTGAATAATATAGAAAATAGAAAGAGAAGAAAAATAGACCTGCAAGTGAATTGCAGGTCTATTTTTTTTCTCTTTCACAGGATATTCCTACCTTTGCCTGTGGAAACAAATAATGATAGACTAATTTTCATGGGAAAAGGAAAACTGGAGAAATTTGCTGATATGCGGGAGTATCCGCACGTGTTTGAATACCCTTATTCGGTGGCCGATAACGTTACGTTCGATATGAAGGGGAATTGGAACCGTGACTTTTTTAAGAACGATAATCCGATAGTTCTGGAACTGGGATGTGGACGAGGTGAATATACCGTAGGGCTGGGAGGTATGTATTCCGATAAAAACTTTATCGGTGTAGATATAAAAGGGGCCCGTATGTGGACCGGTGCGACGGAAGCGCTGAAAAATGGCATGAAGAATGTGGCTTTTTTGCGTACCAATATCGAAATCATCGATCGTTTTTTTGCTCCGAGCGAGGTGAGTGAGATATGGCTGACTTTCTCTGATCCACAGATGAAGAAAGTGACTAAACGTCTTACTTCCACATACTTTATGGAACGTTATCGCAAGTTTTTGAAGCCGGATGGGCTAATTCACTTGAAGACCGACAGTAATTTTATGTTTACTTACACCCGCTATATGGTAGAGGAAAACAAATTGCCGGTAGAGTTTATGACCGAAGATTTGTATCATTCCGGTTTGGTGGATGACATACTAGGCATCCGTACCTATTATGAACAACAATGGTTGGATCGTGGTTTGAATATAAAATATATGAAGTTCCGTCTGCCGCATGAGAAGGAGTTGCATGAACCCGATGTGGAAATAGAATTGGATGAGTATCGCAGTTACAACCGCAGTAAACGAAGCGGATTGAAAACAAGTAAATAATAACAGAATGATGACTTTATATCCGAAATTGATTTTGGACGCTTTGGCAACAGTGCGTTATCCTGGAACGGGAAAGAATTTGGTGGAAGCGGAGATGGTTGCCGATAATCTTCGCATTGACGGCATGTCGGTAAGCTTTTCGTTGATTTTTGAGAAACCGACCGATCCGTTTATGAAATCTATGATAAAGGCTGCCGAAACAGCTATTCATACTTATGTTTCACCTGATGTACAGGTAACTATTGCGACAGAGAGCCGCCAAGCGGCGCGTCCCGAACCGGGCAAGCTACTCCCGTTTGTTAAAAATGTGATTGCTGTTTCATCCGGAAAGGGTGGGGTAGGAAAGTCTACTGTGGCGGCTAATCTGGCAGTGGCTCTGGCTAAATTGGGCTATAAAGTGGGGTTGTTGGATGCTGATATTTTCGGTCCTTCTGTACCTAAAATGTTTCAAGTGGAAGATGCTCGTCCCTATGCCGAACAGATTGATGGTCGTGATTTGATTATTCCGATTGAAAAATATGGTATCAAATTGCTTTCCATTGGTTTCTTTGTTGATCCTGATCAAGCAACTTTATGGCGTGGTGGTATGGCTAGTAATGCATTGAAGCAATTAATCGGAGATGCGGACTGGGGCGAGTTGGATTATTTTATTCTTGATACTCCTCCGGGTACTAGTGATATTCATCTTACTTTGGTGCAGACTTTGGCTATTACAGGAGCTGTTATTGTCAGCACCCCCCAACAGGTAGCTTTGGCTGATGCACGCAAAGGAATCAATATGTACACCAATGACAAAGTAAATGTACCTATTTTGGGACTGGTGGAGAATATGTCATGGTTTACTCCTGCCGAACTTCCTGAAAATAAATATTTTATCTTTGGAAAAGAAGGAGCCAAGCAATTGGCGGAAGAAATGAATGTGCCTTTGTTGGGACAAATCCCTATTGTACAGAGTATTTGTGAGAATGGTGATAAGGGTACTCCCGCTGCTTTGAATGAGAACAGCATTACCGGACGTGCATTCATAGAGTTGGCTGAAAATGTTGTGAAGCAGACTGAGAAGCGTAATGCGGAGCAAGCGCCGACGCACATTGTGGAAATGAAGAAATAATTTGAAATATGTTTTTGGGATGAAAAGAGGCTGTTCGAAACAGCCTCTTTTCTGTTTTTATACTCTTTATTGCAGTTTGAAAGTTACAGGAACAGTATATCTGCAACGTACTGTTTTGTCTTTTACAGTTGCCGGTTTCCATTTCGGCATGGATTTTACAACTCGTGCTGCTTCAGCATCTAGTTCGGGGCTAATGCTGCGTACAATGCTTACATGATCTACCGAACCATCTTTTTCAATAACCATCTGTACGATTACTTTACCTTGCGTTCCCTCCTTTTGAGCTGTTGTGGGATATTTTATGTTTCGTGCCAAATGTTGTAAGCAAGCTGCCATACCTCCGGGGAATTCAGGCATATTGTCTGCTATCTGGTATACGGGATCTTCTCCGACAAGAAGTAATCTTACTAGTTCCGGATTTTCCATATCTTTGATGGGACAGAGTTCTTTTACCGTGAATTTTCCTTCCTGATAACCTTTATGGTTAATGGCAATGGTTTCGCCTACTCCTACTGTTAACTGAGCTTCTCCATGAGCGTTTGTCGTGGCTTTGGCATTTGTTGAAGAAGAAATAAGTTCTGCTCCTGCCAGTTGTTGGTTATCATTATTAGATATTTGTAACTTGACCCGTATTTGTTTGCCGGCTTTGATGTAAGCGGCAATATCATCATCAGTATCAAAGATGGCAGTAACATTTGGTTTGTTTGCTGAAAGTAGAAGTGATTGATGTTTGGAACTTTTAGGAGAGGAAACGTCTAGGGAAACATACTTGGGAGTCGTCATATCCACTTCTATGGTAGCTTTTCCTTCTGCATTGGTTTTGAAAGTTTTCACTTCATCACTCGGTTTGATTTGCAGAGTAACATTAGGTTGAGGCTTACCTTCACTATTGGTTACGGTAATAGTGAAAGTCACTAGACCTTGTACTGTGTTGACGAAAGATGCCACTTCTTCCCTTTCGGGGCGTGGGGTGCTTTCTTCCGTGGAATAGATTAACCTTTCGGCTGTCCGTGCCACGGTTTCAATGTTGCTGACCAAGAGTAGAGCAGCAGTCAGCGGTGCAAACAAGGCATATTTGATATGCCCTGTGGTGCGGGTTCTTTTTTTGTTCATCATTTTAATTCTGTTTTTTAAGTGTGATAAGTTGAAATTATTATATAAACCGGTTTGTCTGTTCTGGTTGGCTAATCCCAAAAGGTGATATTGATATGCTTTCTTATTTGTGCCGGATTCCATTACTTTATGATCGGCAAGGTATTCTAGATTGAGTCTGATCTCTGTTTTCATTAGCCATGCAAAAGGATTCATCCAGCAAATGATATTTACTATTTCACTGATAATGACATCTATGGAATGCCATTGGCGGACGTGGGTCTGTTCGTGCGTCAGGATTTCTTGTTTTTCATCTTCTTTCAGTTCGGGCAGATAGACGAAAATCCATTGCCAGAAAGAGAATGGATTGGCAGGTTCTGATAGACTGCGTATGGATATTTGGTCTACATTTATACTCTTGCTTTTTAAGACAAGGTGGAAAATACTACTTAGTTGGATCATAAATCGTGCGGATAATAAAAGGATTCCAATCCAATAGATGAACTTTATTATATCAAGCAGGCCGGGTGTGGGAATAGCAACAGGAGTTGTGACTACTGTGGCAGTGGAAGTATTTGTTTCTGTTAGCATCATCAGTGTGTAGTAATCTGCCAGTTCATTGATGGCAGGTTGTTCTTTCACCCATGCTTGCATATCCATTAGCGGATAAAGAAAAGAGAGTGCAAGAAAACTCAGCAGTGCGATACGACGCCATTGGAAGAAAGTGTCGCGACAGCAGAACAGCTTATAGAAAGCATAGAATAAGGCGATGCCTATATTTACTTTCAGCATGTAAATGAGTTCGGGAGCTGTAGTTATCATAATATTTATGAATTTAGCAAGGTTATTTATCTTCTTCTTTTTCTATCAGGTCAATAATGTCTTTCAAGTCGGTTGCGGAGATTTTTTGCTCTTTAGCGAAGAAAGATACCATTTCCTTATACGAGTCGGCAAAATAGTTTCGGACCACACCACTTACAAATGTGCGTTTGTATTCACTTTGTTTCACTACAGGGGTGTATTGATAGGTGTTACCGAAGCGCTTGGCTGTAACATAACCTTTTCTTTTCAGGTTGGTCACTATAGACGCTACCGTAGTGTAAGGTGGTTTAGGTTCGGGAAATTTAGCAACTATGTCTTTCACGAAACATTCTCCCATGCTCCAAATATGAAGCATCACTTCTTCTTCTTGTATCGTTAGCTTTTCCATAAGAAAATGAATTGATTACGATGTTTTCGCAAATCTACGAAATTTTCGTAATAAACAAAAGGAATGGAAGTTAATTAGTGTGAATACAGATTGTGGACAAATAAAAGAACAAAGTGAAGAATCCAGCTGTGATAGATTGAAGCGGACTCTTCACTTTGGCATGAAAATGACAGATGAAGTAAAGTTTATTTTTTGTGTAGGATATAATGGTCTGCTAACTCTCCTGTTATTGCCTGTTTGTCTTGATTGAGAGCGGTCAGGGTATTCTCACCGACTTTATAATATTGCTTATCCTCTCCATTAATTAAAGTCATAATATTACCTTCAACGGAGTAAGTTCCATATTCTTTGAAAGTAGCATCCTGCCGGTCAATGTATTCTGATATCAACTCAAAAGTCTTGTCTTTTTTAATAGTCAGGGTCATGTTGATACCCGGACAGTCGGCAGCTGGAAAGGTTCCGGTGTAAGTACCGTCATAATCCAATGAATTTTCTGCATTGTGCATATCCGTTGTTTCGGTGGAGGTTGCAGAATCGTTAGTGTTTTTGGGGTTACTGTTACATGAAGTAATCAGTAGGCATACGCATGCCAGAATAAAAAGTTTTTTCATCCTAAATAATTCATTTGGTTTTTAATTTATAAACAAATTCAGACGATATTTGTTTTGCGTCTTTTCTTAATCTCTTTTAATCTTTCGTATACATGTCTGCGGCTTAAGGTGATCTGACGACGGTATACGATGCAGGTGGTAAGGAAATAAACGCCTGTTTGTATCCACAATATCCGGTACTCTGTCAGTACATCGGTCAGTGTGGCACCCATATTGTTAATGCGTACAAAACCGTTGATGCCGAAAGTGGAAGGGAACAGCCATGAAATCACCTCCCAGAATTTAGGAATGGCAGTACCTGGCCACGAGATACCTGAGATAAATAGTAACGGCACTGAGGTAAATACGTAGATCATCATACAGGCTTCCCGATGGTGAATAAAGATAGAACAAGTCATCGCGAAAAAAATGCATGCCAGTATGTAAGGAAACATGAATGCCGCTAGGGTTCCGGCTTGAGCTATTTGTACCAGGCTGAACATTTTGGGAACAAGGCAGAGCATATAGGTAGCCATGACAGCATATATCATAAGGTAAGTCAGTGATTTGCCTAAAACAATGCGCAGCGTGCCATGATAATGGCGGCTCATGGGGATAAGGTCTCGAAAACGGTTGTTCTCACGAGCAGTTCCGGCAGATAGACCTACTCCTAGCAGTAAAGTTTGTTGGATAATCAATATCAGTACGGCGGGTATCAGGAAGCTGGCAAAACCGTTCTGCGGATTGAAAATGGAAATATCCTCATACGCTATGGGAGACGTGCTCACTTCATCTTGTCGGATGGTTGTGTTGCCGGAGCGTTCTATCTTTATCTGTTTGTTCATCATCAGCGAGGCATTGGTGTTGGCTGTCAGCATGGCTTTGTAGTATAGCATACCGCTCATGTCACAGTAGATGGTAACATGGGTTTGAACTCCTTTAGTAATGTCGCGGCTGAAGCTTTCAGGAATATAGATGATGCCATACACTTTGCCGTTTTTCAATAAAGTTTTTGCTTCTTCCATATCACTGCAATGAGATACTATTTCCAAGTCGGCACCTGCATCTACCAGACGCAGGTATTCACGGCTGAGGCTGGAACGGTTATTATCTACTACAGCAGCAGGAACTTCACGCACTGTTTCATTGGTATATATAAAGGTATAGAGAAGCGGATAGCCTAGTGGTACCAGAATGAAGAAGATAAGTACACCCTGATCCTTCACAACTGCTTTCAGCTCTTGCCACCAGATGTAGAAAAGGTCTTTAGTTCCTTGTGAGATGATATCTTTGAGTTTATATGCTCTCATAACTGCTTGCCGTTTTAGGGAATATATACATAATGTAATAGTACTGTGCGCAGTCTTTTCAGTATAAAGAAAGGCAACAGCATGAATAACATCAACGCGACTATTGAATGCCATGCGTAAATCAGCGGATATCCGTTAAGCGCCAAATCTACATAAATCAGGAAGTAGTGGCGTAACGGGAATAGATTGGCCAGTGCCTGTAACACAGGATTCATTGCCATAACTGGAAAACTCATACCCGATATGGAGAAAGAAATCACTCCCCATAGGGAGGCAGTGCTCAGTGCCAAGCGGACTGTTGTAAACAATCCGAACAGAAATACTCCGAAAGCCTGTGAAGCCAGTACTAATAACAGACCGGCAAACAGCATGGGCAGTATACCGCTATTACAGGGATAGTGCAGGAAACCGTATAGATAAACATTATAGAAGGTGCCCATGACAAAGAAAACTAAAGTCTGAGGCAGCAATTTGCCGGTCAGAGCTACGGTGATGGAATTGCCTGCCATGCCCATCCATTCTTTTTGGGTGTTGGTTTTCATTTCACTTCCAATGGTATAGACGGTGGTCATAAAGATAAGCAGCATCAGAATACCTGGTATGATAGTGTTACTCAAATATACTGAATAGTTGAGCCATGGGTTGTTTAATACATGGGAGTCGATGACTATGGGCTGCAGGAACGCCATGGCTTGGTCTTCTGTAGCTCCTTTGGCATATAAGGTGGCACGGCCGATGGCTCCACCCGCCAGCTCGGACATGGTGCGCTGGTCTTTATAGAGTAATGAACCAGCTACCAGATAGGAATAGTTGGTATAAAAAGAAACCTTGGGTTGGCGGCTTGCTAATGCCTTGTCGGTAGTTCCTTTTGGAATATAGTAGAAAGCATAGATTTTCCCTTGCTGCATGGCTTTGCGGGCATCTGCGAAACTGGGGTAATGCGCTATGATTTTAGTCTGCTGAAAAGCGTCCAGATTACGGATGATGCTGCGTGTGGTAGCTGTGTTGTCCAAATCGACCACACCTGCCGGCATATCCGTAGGGAGTCCGTTCCACATTAATGTAGTAAAGAAGAGGTAACAGAACAAGGGAGCTATGATCATGCAGAACAGATATAGCGGTCTTGTGGCGATGCGGAACACTTCACGCCGGGCTATGCGGAATATACGGTTATGGACAGTATTGTTCATTGTTTGTTATTTCTCGATGATGGCACTCATTCCCGGACGCAATCCGTCTGTTCTCTCTACAGGAACAGCTTTTACCTCGAAGGTCTTCAGGTCGAATTGCCCCGTAGTCTTGGTTGCTTTCCAGGCGGCATATGTACCCAGATCTTTCATATAAGTAATCTTGAATTTTTATTTCTTTGTCAAAGGCAGGAATAAATGCGTTAATCTCATTTCCTACGGTAAAGTCTTTTAGGAAATCTTCGCGTACATTGAATGTTACCCACATGTCATTCAAGCGGGCCACGTTCATAATGGGGGCACCGGTACCTACCAGTTCGCCTGCTTTGGGAAAGATTTCGGTTACTTCTCCATCAGCAGACGCGGTCAGTATCGTTTCGTCTATGTAGGAAGAAACTTCGGCTACAGCACCTTTGGCACGTTCTACTTGGGCTGCGGCTGCGGCTTTGTCTTCACGTTGTGCACCGTTCTTTGCCATTTCGTATTGGGAGCGTGCAGCTTTTTCTGTAGCACTCATGGCATCAAATTGTGCTTTGGCTTCATCACGTTTTTGCGCGGACATTACGCCTTCTTCAAAGAGTCGGTTGACACGGTTGTATGACTTTTCAGCAATTTCTACTCCGGCTTTAGCTTTCTGCCATATTTCGTAGGCAGCTTGCAGTTGCTCTTGGCGGGTACCTCGTTGTGCTTTTTCATTCAAGGCTTGTGCTGCTTGTTCGGCAGCTTGTGCTTGAGAAAGTTTGGCTTTTACATCGGGGGCTTCAAGGATAGCCAGTGTGTCACCGGCTTTTACTTTGTCTCCTTCTTTCACACGAAATTCCAGAATGCGTCCCGGTACTTTGCTGGAAACCCGATATTCGTCAGCTTCTGCTTGTCCCTGAATGATTTCCGGGCCTTTTCCCAATGTGAAGAAACCTATCAGCGATACAATAACGATGACTGCTGTCAGTGAAATAAATGCCAGCAAAATATTGCTGTGTTGTGATCTTTCTGCCATATCTTTTCGTTTTTAATCTTTAATTTTTATTTAAGCACTCCCATTGACTTGCGCAAATAGACTTCAGTCAGTTTTACATCAATCTGAGCGTCTATTTTGTCTGATTGGGCAGATAACCAAGCGGTTTGCGCTTCCAATACATTACTGGTGGGAATGACTCCTTCCATGAATCCCAGTTTGGCATAGCGCAGATTCTCGTCTGCTTTTTCCAGATTTTTTTCGGCCATGCTCAGGCGTTTGGCTGCTTCATTTACTTTATAGCTGGCTTGGCTTACCTGCAATTCTACCTTTTCTTTTGCATCTGCCAGTTGATAGCGGGCAATGTTTGCTTCCGCTTTGGCAGCTTTTACCTTATACATTCCTTCGCCCCAGTTCCATATTGGAATTTGTACCATAGCGCCAACAGCCCACATGCCACGGAATTTGCGTTCAAAGCCGTTTACCAATGAGGGATTGGTTACCATGTAGTTGGCGGTCAGAGCCACTGTAGGAAGAAATTCCGCGCGGGTGATATTGACTTTTTGGTCATAAATTTTATTAGCTAGATCCAAACTTCGTAATTCTTCGCGATTTGCCAAAGCGGTGGCTACATTATCACCTACATGATATTCAGGGAGAGTTAAGCTTTCTACGTCTTCATCTGCTAAACGTATTTCATCATTTAAAGGCAGACCGCATAATTGGCATAGTACCATTTTAGATAGGCTTAATCCGTTGTCTACTTGTGTGAGCTTCATTTCGGCTTCATTCACTTTTACTTTTACACTTAGTCCGTCGGCTTTGGTGGCGACACCTTCGGTTATCATTTTATCTACATCACTGTCCAGTTGGCTGACCAGTTGCAGATAGCTTTGGGCTAGTTTTTTCTTGTTTATCAGTGAGATGACTTGCCAGTAAGCTTGGTCTGTATTCAAAATGATATCCTGCATACCGGTGGCGTGCTGTGATTCGGCCAGCTGTTCTGCGTATTGGGTGATTTTATTGTAGGCAACAATTTTTCCTCCCATGAAGATGGGTTGGGTAAGGGTTACAGCTCCTGCATACATATTGCGTGTGTCGGTGCGCAGCGCATCTACCAAACCTTGTCCGACCTTGTTCAGTGCATTTCCAATACCTGGGATGAGGGGAGCAAGTGGTTGCAGTATTTGTGCGAGTTCGGGATTGGAAGCTGCCAGTTGTTGGAAAGTTTCCTGTATAGAGCCTTGGGCGGTAGTCCCTATCTGACTGATAACTCCCTTTTGTTCGTCACTTAATAAAGAGATTTCTTTCTGAGTGCGCATATACGTTCCTATAGCTGCAATCTTAGGAAGATAATTGGTAAAAGCCGCTTTCTTTTCATAATGTGCAGCTGTAATCTTTTCAGCTGAAATGCGCAACTCTTTATTGTTGGATAATGCTAAAGCACGACAACTATCTAAGGTGAGTGTGCTTTGGGCTGAAATACTATCTAAAACACCGATAAATAGGATAAAAGCTGCAATCTTTTTCATTATAGTGTTCTTGTTTTGTTGTTTTTAAGTTGTTTATGCAACAAAAATAAGACAAATCTTTAAGAAAGCCATATTCTAGATGTTATTTTAAAATATTTTTATAATTCTGCAATCTGTATGTTCACTGCTTTTGTTTGTGTGGAGAAAAAACAGCCGGTTCGTTTTCAACCGGCTGATTTTTTAATTAAATATATTTGGGGGAGAATGTTCCTTGTTATTTCATGCTGAAAGCTTGTTGTCCTATCATGGTTCCATCAGCGAAGATATAAACATGATAAGTTCCGGCAGGCAAATATTCTTCTACATCCCAATATACGGTTACATTTTGTTCTTCTCCGGTGTATTCTATGTATTTCTTGATGGAATAAACCAAACTACGGTTTTCGTATGGGAATGTGTTTGAAGGGTTTTTGGTTAGTATGTCATTGTCCGGTTTGGCAATACGTATATATAAAGTACGTTCACCTGTTTTGGCAGTAATATTCTTGACAATGGTGAACGAGATAGCTATCTTTTTTACATCTTTTACCTTCTTGGCTGTTTTACCGCGTTTGTTTCTAGGCTCTACACTAATTGCTGTGGCATCCAATTGAGCTGCCAAGGTGACCTTTTCATTCAGATTTTTTTTCTCTTGAGATAAATTATTGATTTGGCGGGTTGCCTGCGTATATTTTTGTTTCACTTCTTGATTTTCTTCAGCTAGTGCTTGGTTGAGTTTGTTCAGTGAATCTATTTGGATAACATAGGTGCGTAGTACGGCACGCACTGTTTTCAGTTCTTTCTTCAAACGCATGATTTCAGCTGCGTTACTGGTCTTTACTTGTCGTAATTCTTCTAGCAGCCGCTGTGTTTTCAGCTTCTCACTCTCCAGCTTTTCGCGCAAGGAATCATTGTTTATCTGTATCTGAAGTTCATCATATTGGGTGGCGAAAGTTGTATATTCGTTTTCCATTTCCAGTTTTTCCACAGCGAAGAGTTCGCTCATTTCTTTATTTTCTTTTGCTTGATGAAAAGCATAAAAAGAAACTCCGCCGATAATCACAACCAGCAGAATAATGACAATAATCAGTTTTTTGCTCTTATCCATAGTGTTACATTGAATTTTGGACAAAAGTACAATAATTTATGTAGACTGCTCGAAAAATATTATGGAAATTTTTCTTTAATTCGGAATATCATTGTAACTTTGCGGTGCTTTTAAGAAGGCGATTTTATTATCAACTTTAAACAAAATATAGAGATTATGTCAAAAGTAACCGTAGTAGGCGCAGGTAACGTAGGTGCTACATGTGCAAATGTTCTTGCTTTTAACGAAGTAGCAGACGAAGTAGTAATGCTGGACGTTAAAGAAGGCGTATCAGAAGGTAAGGCAATGGATATGATGCAGACTGCTCAGTTGTTGGGCTTCGACACAAACATTGTAGGTTGCACTAACGATTATGAAAAAACAGACTAACTCTGACGTTGTGGTTATCACTTCAGGTATTCCCGTAAGCCGGGTATGACCCGTGAAGAACTGA
>ENA-OQJM01000074-OQJM01000074.1-human-gut-metagenome-genome-assembly--contig:-NODE-74-length-31054-cov-4.408704_pt1 | contig 31054 bp, 27 predicted proteins | sample MGYA00242607_ERZ504773 | MGnify/ENA primary metagenome ERZ504773 (study PRJEB26092, sample SAMD00036355) | human gut metagenome | host: Homo sapiens | study: EMG produced TPA metagenomics assembly of... | reverse complement strand
TAAGAAGGAAGGTATCAGCATGAATCAGTATTGTGTATATCTTCTTTCCAGAAACGATGCAGTTTATTCAAAATTATAGACTAAATGAAATAGGAGGTGTTCTGACAGGTAAGGGAAGATTTTTAATGAATTTACAGAGAAGAAAATCCCTTACCAAATACTTCACTGGTGCTCATCACAGACATAAAAGCATGCAACTTATTCTGATGTATGAAGCTTCTAAGCTCTATGGCCTGCTTCTTTGTGAGAGTGCTGAAAACGATATAGTTTCTCTCACCGGTGTAAGCACCTCGTGCCTCCACATATGTGGCACTTTTCTCCAGCGTGTTAGTAATATAATCGCATATCACATCCTTGTCATCGCAGATAAGCATTATGGATTTTCTGAGCATGATATTTTCGATGATTGCATCAATCATAAATGATTTCACAACAAGTCCGACAAATGAATACAGAGCAGTCTTTATGTCAAATACAAAGCAGGCGATGATAATCATGACGAGGTCGGTGAGAAATAAAGCCATGCCGATATTTTCTACATGTGCATATTTTTTTACAATCATGGCGATGACATCGGTTCCGCCACTTGAAGCACCCACATAGAAAAGCAGTGCAGATGCGATTGCAGGAAGAGCGATGGTAAAAATCAGCTCAAGCATTGGCTCGTTTGAGAGAGGATGAGTGAGCGGGTCAAGCTTTTCAAGTACCAGGAGCTCAACAGACAAAAGTATTGTGGCATAGGTGGTCTTAATAGCAAAGTCTTTGCCAAGGAAGAAAAAGCCCACTACAAGCAGAAGCATGTTCACAATAGTAGAAAACATACTCGCTGAGAGCGGTGTTATCTTTGCAAAAACAACTGCGGCACCGGTTACGCCACCGAAGGTGAAGTTGTTTGGGAACTTGAAATAGTATACACCGATTGCCATGATGGTGATACTGAGTGTCATTATCAGAAAATTTTTTATCTGTTTAAGCATTTGTTGTTCTCCTTTATGATTTGACAGCTTGTCAGGTATTTATTGCAGTGCTGTGTATCATAGCTTTCTTTTGTATTATTAATTGTATTATTAATCGTTCAAATCTAAATATTTATTTGCATGGATAGTGTAGGACGATGAATGTCTGATGTCAATATAATCCGTGAAATAAATTATAAGTATTATTTCTATAAAAGGTATATTATATTAGTAAAACTAATAAGAATAATTACAATATATAATTGGAAAATTTAGCACTATGAAGGTATACTATAGGTATTGAACGAATTGCAGATTATTAGGAGGAACAATAATGGATTACAAGAATTCAGGTGTTGATATCGAGGCAGGTTACAAGTCAGTAGAGCTTATGAAAAAGCATGTAAAGGAGACTATGAGACCGGAGGTGTTAGGTGGTCTCGGAGGCTTCTCAGGAGCGTTCTCACTTGCTTCCATCAAGGATATGGAGGATCCGGTGCTTTTATCGGGAACAGATGGCTGCGGAACTAAGGTAAAGCTTGCTTTCATCATGGACAAGCATGATACAATCGGAATCGATGCAGTTGCCATGTGCGTAAATGATGTGGCATGTGCAGGCGGTGAGCCATTATTTTTCCTTGATTATATAGCATGTGGAAAGAATTATCCGGAGAAGATTGCTACAATCGTAAGCGGTGTGGCAGAGGGCTGTAAGCAGTCAGGCTGTGCACTCGTTGGTGGTGAGACAGCAGAGCATCCGGGTCTTATGCCTGAGGATGAGTATGACCTTGCAGGCTTTGCAGTTGGTGTGGTTGACAGAAAGGACATCATTACAGGCGAGGGATTAAAGGATGGTGATGTACTTATCGGAATGGCATCAACAGGCGTACACTCAAATGGATTTTCACTTGTCAGAAAGATTTTCAAGATGGACAAGGAGACATTAAATACATATCATGAGGAGCTTGGCACTACACTTGGAGAGGCACTTCTTGCCCCTACAAGAATCTATGTAAAGGCTCTTAAGGCTGTAAAGGACGCAGGAGTCACAGTAAAGGCCTGCAGTCATATCACAGGTGGTGGCTTCTATGAGAATATCCCACGTATGCTTATCGATGGCAAGCGTGCCGTAGTTGAGAAAAACAGCTACCCTGTTCCACCAATCTTTAAAATGATGGCTAGAGAGGGAAATGTCGAGGAGCAGATGATGTACAATACCTACAACATGGGACTTGGAATGATTGTCGCAGTTGACCCTGCAGACGTGGACAAGACTATGGAGGCTATGAAGTCTGCCGGAGATACACCATACGTAGTCGGAAAGATTATTGACGGCGAGAAGGGTGTAGATCTCGTATAATAACATTCAATATATTGTTAATAATTGTATACATCGTTGCGAGGAAAAAGAATGAAAATTGCAGTATGTGTATCGGGTGGCGGCACCAATCTTCAGGCCATCATAGATGCAATAGATAACGGAACAATTACAAACACACAGATAGAGGTTGTTATCAGCAACAACGCAGATGCATATGCACTTGAGAGAGCTAAAAAGGCTGGAATAAAGGCAGTATGCATCTCGCCAAAGAGCTATGAAAGCAGAGCTGCCTTCAATGAAGATTTCTTAAAGCAGCTTAACTCATATCATGTGGATTTAGTCGTACTGGCAGGCTTTCTGGTAGTGATCCCACCTGAGATGATAAAGCAGTACAGAAACAGAATCATAAATATCCATCCATCGCTCATACCATCCTTCTGCGGCACAGGCTACTATGGTCTTAAGGTGCATGAGGGAGTGCTTGCGCGCGGTGTGAAGGTGACAGGTGCCACCTGCCATTTTGTGGATGAAGGCACAGACACAGGCCCTATTATTTTACAGAAGGCAGTCGAGGTAAAGCAGGGCGACACACCTGAGGTGCTCCAGCGCAGGGTTATGGAGCAGGCTGAGTGGAAAATCATGCCACACGCTATCGACCTGATAGCAAATGGCAGGGTGTCAGTAGAAGACGGACATGTTATTATAGATGAGAAGTAATGACAGTGCTGTAAGTAATTAGTATGTAAACACAGGTAGATTATGATTACCGGACAATGAAAAGCTTATGTATAGCTTAGGTATAGGAGGCAAAAATGAAGGTATTAGTAGTAGGAAGCGGCGGAAGAGAACATGCAATATGCAGGGCTGTTGCAAAGAGCTCACGCGTTGACAAGATATACTGTGCACCGGGCAATGCAGGTATCGCAGCACTTGCAGAGTGTGTGCCAATCGGTGCGATGGAATTTGATAAGCTCGTATCATTTGCAAAGGATAATGCCATTGATTTTACAATCATCGGCATGGATGATCCGCTTGTAGGTGGTATCGTTGACGAGTTCGAAAAGGCAGGGCTCAAGTGCTTCGGACCAAAGAAGAATGCAGCTATTCTTGAGGGCTCAAAGGCATTTTCAAAGGATCTCATGAAAAAGTATAATATCCCTACTGCGGCATATGAGAATTTTACTGATGCCAAAGAGGCACTTAAATATTTAGAGACAGCAAAGTTCCCTATCGTGTTAAAAGCAGACGGACTTGCTCTCGGAAAGGGTGTGCTTATCTGCAATACTCTTGAGGAGGCAAAAGAGGGTGTCAGAACCATCATGGAGGATAAGAAGTTCGGAACAGCCGGAAACACCATGGTAGTTGAGGAGTTCATGACAGGCCGTGAGGTTTCGGTGCTTTCATTTGTAGACGGAAAGACTATCAAGATTATGTCATCTGCGCAGGATCACAAGCGTGCAGGCGATGGTGATACAGGCCTTAATACAGGCGGCATGGGTAATTTCTCACCTAGTCCGTTCTATACCAAAGAGGTCGATGATTTCTGCAAGAAGTATATTTATCAGGCAACTGTAGATGCTATGGCTAAAGAGGGCAGACCTTTTACAGGAGTTATCTTCTTCGGACTCATGCTCACAGAGGATGGACCAAAGGTGCTTGAGTACAATGCAAGATTCGGAGATCCTGAGGCACAGGTTGTGCTTCCTCGTATGAAGAATGATATCATTGATGTGATGGAGGCCTGTGTAGACGGAACTCTTGACACAATAGATCTTCAGTTTGAGGACAATGCATGCGTATGCGTGGTTCTGGCATCAGACGGATATCCTGTCAAGTATGAGAAGGGCTTTAAGATAACTGGCTTTGAGAAGTTTGACGGCAAAGATGATTATTACTGCTATCATGCCGGCACCAAATTTGATGATGACGGAAATATCGTCACAAACGGAGGACGTGTGCTTGGTATCACTGCAACAGGCGCCACGCTTAAGGAGGCCAGAGCCAAGGCTTACGAGGCAACAGAGTGGGTACAGTTTGATAATAAATACATGAGACATGATATCGGAAAGGCAATAGATGAAGCATAAGGGTATTATTTTTGATATGGATGGCACTCTCTGGGATTCAGCAGAGAATGTGGCAAAATCATGGAATAAGGCCATAGCAGATTATGGCTATGAGAGGGCACCTATCACAAAAGAAGATATGTATTCAGTAATGGGAAAGACAATGGATGTACTGGCATCCATTATCTTTCCTAATTGTACTTGCAGAGATGAGTTAATTAATGTATGCTATAGAGAAGAAAACGATTACCTGACCGTTCATGGGGGAGAGCTTTATCCTGATGTTGAAAAGACACTTGATGAGCTGTCAGAAAGATATGACCTTTATATAGTCAGCAATTGCCAGCGTGGTTATATAGAGTCTTTTTTTGCGTACCACGGACTTGGCAGGTATTTTAAGGATACTGAGTGCTACGGCAACAATGAGCTTGAGAAGTCAGAAAACATAAAGCTTATTGTAGAGCGCAATAATATAGATGAGGCAGTGTATGTAGGTGACATACAGGGAGACTACGATTCCAGCAAAAAGGCAGGAGTTAAGTTCATCCATGCAGCATACGGGTTCGGCACAATAGATGACGATGTGCCTGCTATTCGCAAATTCTCTGAGCTGCCGCGGGTGGCTGACAGAGTATTTGAGGAAATTGAAAAGCACTGATAAGAATTTAGTTTGAAGCAAAGTTTATGAATATGTTGTAGATAATGGGGTTTCCGCATGGAAGATAAGCGTAACAGAGGGAGAAGAATTACAGATAGAATAACAGAGGCTTACTATGAGCTGATGAAGATTGTTGCAGAAAACAATCATGAGCGCATGTTTGAGTACTATGTGGAAGATGATGAGGTATATATTTTCAAAATAGTCAACTCTTCTCCGGCTCAGGAGACAGTATATCCGGTTTTTAAACAAAATATTGACACATACATGTCAGAGTGTCCGGCAGACAGCATCGAATGCTTCAAAAAGCAGCTTGATAAATGTCTGCTTCGGCCTATGCGTACTGCATTCCAGCTTAGTTTTATATCAGAGGATGGCAAGAGCAAGCCGGTTGAGATGTACATGGTCAGCATACCTGATTTGGATAAAAAGGTATGTATGGTAGTTGGAGTAATGTTTGATATCAGAGATGAAAATGGGCTTTTGGACTCGCTGACAGGAACATTACAATCACCTTGCATTTGAGAATAAATGTACATCACTTATCAGGCAAAAGGGAACAAAGCTTTTATTTGTGATGCTTGATGTGGATGATTTCAAGATAGTAAATGATACCCTGGGACACAATGTAGGGGATAGGGTATTAAGCCAGACAGGACAGGTGCTTAAGGAAGCAGTTGGAGCCAATGGTATAGTTGGCAGGCTTGGCGGTGATGAGTTTGCAGCGATTGTATTTGGATTAGAGGACAGTGATGCTGTGGACGAGTTCTGCGTAAAGCTGTCAGGCAGACTGAAGAATATTATCTTTGATATGGAGTATTCTGCATCAATCGGCATGACTACCGGCGATGACAGAGAGCTGACCTTTAAGGATCTGTACTATGAGGCGGATCAGGCTATGTATTACTCAAAGAGGCAGGGAAAGAATCGCATATCGTTTTTCAATTCTATCAGGAAAAATGATATAACCGTTCCGCATAATTCCTGCGCTCCTTCCATTACAGATGTATCCTGCAGGATGTCAGATAGGGAGATATTCTCGTATGATGAAATGCCGGACTATATACTTGCAGTAGATGAGGAGAGCCGTAGAATAGTATTTGTCAATAAGGCTATCATAAATTCAAGCGTTATGACAGCATCTCAGATTGATGAATTTATTTCAAAGCCGTTTGAGGATGGGTTTATTGATTTGTTTTTACGGAAAAAAGAGCAGGGAAACAGAGTATCGGTCTTTTCAGGAAAGGATCATCCCGACAATATAGTTGCAAAGCTTTTAGGCGAAAAAGAAGCTCAATAATCAAGCTGAATCATAAGGATTATAATGGCTATAGACTGCTCAAGATGATAGATTTGAGTGATGAGTCAAAGCTGAATGCTGTTATGAGACGGATAATCAGCTACAGGTCGTTTATGCAGAATTTCATTGATGCTGTTAATGATACTACTGAAGGCTTGGGGTATAAGAACTATTTACGGCTGCTTAGAGAGTTTTATAATGCAGATTGTGTGGCTGTCATTTATAATGGAGAGAGTGCGTGGGACACAATTGAGGAGATACATATACCAAGTGCTAAGATTATGGCAAAGGTGGTTAATGAATCTGTTTCAAGAGGTGCAATTACAGATTTTCTCGCTCTTTTTAATGACGCTGGCCGTGTGTTTATAAGTGATATTCAGTCAATTGAGGGTGAATACAGGGATTTGTTCAAGCGTATGGCTGATGTCAGAATATGGTCTACATCTGCTGTTCTTCTAAACAAGGGGGAACAATGCTTTGGTGCCATCGTGGTTATGAATCCAAGAGCCAATTCAGGAAGTCTGGATTTGATTGAAATGATTGGTATTTCAATATCGAATAGTCTGTTTTATGAGAAGGCGAGGGCAGAGTATGAGTACAGGCTCAATTTTGACCAGGTCACAGGCTTAAGAAAGAGAGAGACCTTTAATAATTTGGGAGAGAGCTATGTGGAGTATGACTGCAGCTTTATGGGAGTATTTGCATCAGATATCATAAGGCTTTCAGATATAAATGAAAAATTTGGGTATATGGCAGGAAATGCGCGTCTTAAGATGGTTGCAGATGTGATCAGGGGCGTTTTTACAGGCTACGATATATACAGGTACGAGCAGGATGAGATAGTTGTTTTTTGCAAGGATATTGATAAAAAATCATTTATGGGACTTGTCAGGATAGTAAGGGAAAGCCTTGATGATCTGGATGTCTCTGTATCGACAGGCTTTAGTTGGACGGACAAGCCCGACATAGCAAGGCAGCTCTCAGAGGTTCGCTTAATGTATGATATTGAAAAGGACGCAAAGCTTAAGAGTCTTGACAGTATAATGAGAAATAAGGTATTTAAGGATGTGGTTTCTGAGATTGAAAAGGGAAGCTTCATGGTGTATTATCAGCCGAAGGTTGATTCAAGAACAGGCATCACAGTCGGGGCGGAGGCCCTTATCAGATTTTTTGATGAGGCTCATGGCGTTGTAGGGCCAATTCATTTTATCGAGATTTTAGAAGAAAACAGATGCTCGCATCTTATTGATTTATTTGTACTTGATGAGGTATGCAAGGCGCAGAAGCTTCGCTGTATAAGTGACAGGAGAGTGGTTCCGGTATCTGTGAATTTTTCAAAAAATACACTGGAATATGCAGACCTCTTGGATCAGGTGAAGGAGATAATGAACAGGTATGATCTCCCGGAGGGGCTTGTTCAGATAGAGATAACAGAGTCTGTTGGTGATATGGATATTGTATTGATAAATAATATCGCGCAGTCACTGATTTCAATGGGCTTTCGTCTTTCGATGGATGACTTTGGCACGAAGTACTCAAATCTTGAGATGCTCTTTAAGTTTCCGTTCAGCATTGCTAAAATTGACCGTTCCCTGGTCAAGAATCTCGAGAGCAATGAAAAGAGCAGGATTATGTTAAAGCACCTCATATCCATGATTATGGAGCTTGGCATAGAGTGTGTTGCCGAGGGGGCAGAGAATGAGGAGCAGGTAAGGCTATTACAGCAGTTTGGCTGTAATATTATTCAAGGCTATTTCTATTCAAAGCCGGTTACACTTGATGTTTTCACGAGTGAGTTCGTGGAAAAAACAAGGAATCAATTGTGATTCACAATTTTATATACAATGCAGCTATTAACAGGCGCCTGTAGCAGGAAAAGCGGATAACAGCTGCAAAAAAAGATAATAGGAAAGGAAGAAAAATGTTAGAAAAAATCTTCAAACTCAAACAAAACAACACAACGGTCAAGACAGAGATTCTTGCCGGTCTGACAACATTCATGACCATGGCATACATCATTGCTCTTAACCCAAACCTTCTCACCGGATTTGGTGCTGAGGGAACAAAAGCATTATGGAACGGAGTGTTCCTGGCAACATGTATTGCTTCGGCAGTCGGTATGTTTGTCATGGCATTTCTTGCCAACAAGCCATTTGCACTGGCTCCGGGTATGGGACTTAACAGCTTCTTTGCTGTAGTAGTTGCCAATATCGTAAGCATCACAGGCCTGTCATATGTTGATTCATTCCAGGCTGCACTGTGTATCATCCTTATTGAGGGTATTTTATTCTTTATACTTTCAATATTCAATATTCGTGACAAGATAGTAGATGCCATTCCTTATGGTGTCCGCATGGGTATTTCACCGGCTATCGGTCTTATGCTTTTAAATATCGGCTTTGGCTCAAATGCCGGTGTTTACTCAAAGGATGGCGGACCATTTTATGTGATGAAGGATTTCTTCGGTGCACTCACACCGGGACTTGCCAAAACAAATATGACAGATGGATATTCTTCAATGGTGCTCACTGTTGTGACTATGTTCATCGGACTTTTTGTTATCATTATTTTAGCTCATAAGGGCGTCAACGGAGCAGTACTTTTTGGTATGCTTGCAGCCTGCGTAGTTTACTGGGTAGGAGAGGCTATATTCTTTGGAACAAATCCTTTTGCATCACTTGCAACAGCTTCATTTGTGCCACAGTTTAAGGATATGGCAGATACAACACTGTTCAAGTTCGATTTCAAGGATTTCATCAGTATTGGATGGTTTACAGCAATTTCACTCATCATCACATTCTGTATCATAGATATGTTTGATACCATCGGAACACTTGTTGGTACTGCATCACGAGCAGGAATGGTTGACAAAGAGGGAAATATGCCAAACATGAAGGAGGCTTTGGTTTCCGATTCAGTTGCCACAGTGGTTGGTGCCGTAACAGGTACATCTACAGTAACAACTTTTGTTGAGTCTGCATCAGGTGTAGAGGCCGGTGGACGAACAGGTCTTACAGCTTTCACAACAGGTATCCTGTTCCTTGCATGCATCTTTATAGCACCGCTTGCAGCAATCATTCCTGCCGCAGCAACATCATCAGCACTTATCTATGTTGGTATCCTGATGCTTGGCGGTCTTAAGAAGGTGGATTTCGAGGATCTCTCACAGGTTGCTCCGGTAGCACTCATGCTTATTGCAATGCCTATCTCCGGATCTATCGGACATGGTATAGGTCTTGGACTTATCACATATACTGTACTCAAGGTCTTTACAGGAAAAGCAAAGGAGGTTTCTATCCTTACTTATGCTATTTCGCTTCTTTTCCTTGTGAAGTTCTTCCTTGTAGTGTAGTGTTTAAAGCTTAGTGGTTCATAATGGTTATAGTACGAAAATGCCACTACAGCACAGTTTAATGCATCCGTAAGCCGGTACTGCGTCACTAAGAGGCTGTAAGAATTATATATTCAGTTTGTTATAGACCATGACACAACCGGCTTTTATGTGCCGTCCATGGCACATAACGCCTTGCCCCGCCATCCTTGGCGGGGCATTGTTGTGTGCGGATATAATTCTAACAGCCACTAAGTGACTGCGTAAGGCTTGCAGATGCATTAAACTGTGCTGTAGCGGCATTTTCTTATGTGGTGACAATAATTCATATATACAAACATATGTTCTTGACAATTGAGCGTAATCAATGTAGAATTGCAGTATGGACAAGCATAATGAAGAGCACATTTATGTGGCAATAGATTTAAAATCATTTTACGCATCAGTAGAGTGCAGAGAGAGGGGAAAGGATGCTCTGACCACTAATCTGGTCGTGGCAGATCCAACCCGCACGGAGAAGACTATCTGTCTTGCAGTATCGCCGGCTCTTAAGGCATATGGCATACCGGGCAGGGCGCGCCTTTTTGAGGTGGTACAGCGTGTGAAGGAGGTAAACAAGCTGCGTCTGTCGAAGCTTATGGCGAGTGGACATGCTGCCGGGACAGTGGAGAGAAGCCGACAAATTGAGGGACGAACAATCTGATAGAAAACAATCAGCAGGTGAACAGCAAAAAAGACTCCAGGCTGAGGGCAATCCGGATGAAGAAAAAAATATGTAACAGAAATCGATATAGCAGAAAATGATATAACAGAAAGCACAATGGCAGGCTTTGATTATGCATCATATAATGCGAATCTGCTTGACGCACATCCTGAGTATGAGCTGACATACATTGTCGCACCGCCGCGTATGGCTTTGTATATGGATTACAGTACACGCATATACAATATTTATCTTAAGTATATCGCACCTGAGGATATCAGTGTTTACTCGATAGATGAGGTTTTTATGGATGTGACACACTATCTTCGCACTTATCACATGACGGCAAGGGAGCTTGCGTCTAAGATGATAGACGATGTCCTTAAGGATACCGGTATCACGGCAACCTGCGGCATTGGTACCAATCTGTATCTGTGCAAGATAGCCATGGATATTATGGCAAAGCATGCCATGCCTGATGAGCGAGGAGTGCGTATAGCAGAGCTCAATGAGAATAGCTATAGGCGAAAGCTATGGGACCACAGGCCGATTACCGATTTTTGGAGAGTGGGAGCTGGTTATGCCAAAAAGCTCGAGGCAGCCGGCATGTATACAATGGGAGATGTGGCCAGGTGCTCAACAGGCGGTTCGAATGATTTTTACAATGAGGAAAAGCTGTATAAGATGTTTGGCATCAATGCAGAGCTTCTTATAGACCATGCATGGGGGTATGAGCCTGTTACAATAGCTGATATCAAGGCATACAGACCGCAGACCAACAGTATCAGTTCAGGGCAGGTGCTTCAGGAGCCGTATGATTATGAGAAGACAAAGCTTATTGTGCGTGAGATGACGGACCTTCTTGTGCTTGATTTGGTAGATAAGAGGCTGGTTACAGATCAGATAGTACTCACTATAGGGTATGATATTGCAAATCTGTCTAATAAGGCTGATAGCTGTTTGGGCAATAATTATGACCACGCAGTAAATAATAAAGGCAGAGACAGTATTGGCGGTAAAAAAGGTACACACAGAGATTATACAGGTGAGATTACCATAGACCGATACGGCAGAAAGGTTCCAAAGCATGCACATGGTACAGCAAATTTAGGGCGTTATACATCATCCACGCGCATCATCATGGACGCGGTGATGGAGCTTTATGACCGTATCATAGATCCTTCTCTTCTGACACGAAGGATTACTGTGGTGGCAAACAGGGTCTGTGATGAGAGCAAGGTGCAGGAAAGTGAGCAGTTTGAGCAGCTTGATTTATTTACAGATTATCAGGAGAGGGCTAAGGAAAAGCTAAAAGAGGATGAGGCGCTTTCAAAGGAGAGAAAGCTTCAGGAGGCTATGATTTCCGTCAAGAAGAAATATGGAAAGAATGCCATGCTAAAGGGCATGAATCTTGAGGAGGGTGCCACAACTATTTCAAGGAACAATCAGATTGGCGGACACAAGGCATAGCAGCAACCGCTGTGGTTCTTAATCGGATTTTTCTTAGTGGTTTAAAATAGTTACGAAAAAGTATATAAGGAGCATGGCATGGGAAAATATGATGATATTATAGATTTACCACATCATGTGTCAAAGGTACATCCGCAGATGTCTATATGGGACCGCTCAGCACAGTTTGCACCTTTTGCGGCACTTACAGGTCATGAGGAGGCTATTGCAGAGACAGCGAGGCTGACAAACGAGTGGCATGAGCCTGATGAGGACAAAAAAAGAGAGCTTGATGAGAAAATGAATGAGCTCATGATGCTTTATAGAAAGCGTAATTTCAATTCAGACAGTTTATATGACGAAAATGTCATAAATACCATGACAGAGAATTATTTTGAGGTGACATATTTTGTGCCGGATGAGCACAAGGAGGGTGGCAGCTATGAGCATGTGACAGGGTATCTTAAAAAGCTTGATAGCATAGGGCACCTGATGATAGTTGTGGATGATAATGGTGCAGAGACGATAATTGATACCAGAAGAATATATGATATCGATTTGTGATGATTTTGTTAGGAATGCATTACCTGTAAATGTAGTATAGAAAGCAGGAAATTATAAAGATGTACAAGCAGATAGAAAGAGCCGGGGATGACAATAAAAATAATATTGGTGTGTTATATGGCATCGGTGTAGGTCCGGGAGATCCCGAGCTTATGACTTTAAAGGCTATTAATACAATAAAAGCATGTGATATAATTACAATCCCTGCAGTTTCAAAAGAGGAATGCTATGCGTACAGCATAGTGCAGGCTGTTTTACCGGAGATAGAGAAAAAACATATTATGTGCACTCCGTTTCCAATGATAAAGGACAAGGAAAAGCTTACTATATCACACAATAAGATATACAGTGACATAGTAAGTGAGCTTGAAGCAGGCAAAAATGTGGCAATGCTTACAATCGGCGATCCAAGCGTGTATTCGACATATATGTATATCCATAAGCGTGTCATGCAGGCAGGTTTTACGGCAGTGATGATAAGTGGTGTACCGTCGTTTTGTGCAGCTGCAGCGCGGCTTGGTACTTCGCTTGGTGAGATGATGGATGAGATACATATCATACCGGCTTCGTATGATGTGAGGGATACTGTGGGCTACGGTGGAACCTGTGTATATATGAAATCCGGAAAGAAGCTTGCAGAGCTTATAGAGGTGCTTCGCACAGGAGATGCTATCAGAAAAAAGAAAATGACAGTGTATGGTGTGACAAACTGTGGCATGGAGTCTGAGCGTGTGTACAGGGGGCTGGATGAGCTTACCGAAGCAAAAGGATATCTGACAATAGTTATAGTGAAATATAGCTAAAATGAGAGTTTACTTTTTGTGCACAATTGCTATAATAGTATGGTGAACCGAATATATATATATTTGAATATAGAAAAGAGCTGAAATATCACATGAGTATAGTGGATAAATTTGGAGAAAAAGTAGGCGAGATAGCAGAAAAAGATCCTGTTAAGGCGAGGAAGCTTTTGCTTGCAGGATATAGATTACAGGAAAAAAGATTAGCATTATTTCCGGACAGAAAGCTTCCAATGTCAGGGCAGTATGTGGCAAAGGTTGTCATGAATAATATCATACAGGCACTTGCAAAGCCTGAAAATGCCGCCATGGTCAGTATTTTTGTACCGGGTGAGCTTTTGACGGCGGCAGGTCTCACACCGTATTCGGTTGAGGCATTATCGTGTTTTATGGCAGGAACTAAATGTGAGCAGACCTTTCTCAAGCAGACTGAGAAGGAAGGCTTTCCGGAAACTATGTGCTCGTATCACAGGGTTTTTCTGGGCGCAGCATTAAATGGTATAGTGCCAAAGCCAAAGTGCATGGTGTATACAAACCTGGCATGCGATGGCAATATGATGACATTTCCGTATCTCAAGGAGAGATATGAAATACCAAGCTTTTATATAGATGTTCCATATGAGAAGAATTATGACTCTGTTATGTATGTAGCAAAGCAGCTTAGGGAGCTTAAGAGTTTTTTACAGGATGTCACAGGCAGAGAAATCACAGAGGAGTCTGTGAAAAAGGCTGTAGATAAGAGCAAAATTGCATCAAATAATTATTACAGGCAGCTTCATCTGAGAAAAGGACATGATATTGCATCAACTCTCACAAATGAGCTGTATGCGCTTTTCATGTGTCATCTGCTTGCAGGAACTGATGAATCAGTCAGATATACACAGCTTCTGAGAGATGATGTGAGACGTGCACCGGCAGGCGATGGCTTTCATGTACTTTGGATGCACACCATGCCGTTTTTGCAGGATGCAGTGAAGGATGTGTTCAATTACAGTGATACAATCCATATCAGTGCAAGCGATTTTATAGCGGATGGTTTCAGAAGCATGGAGTCGGATGATCCTTACGAGGCACTTGCCGAAAAAATGGTTTACTGCATTTATAATGGCAGCGTGAACCAGAGAATAGATGAGGCAAAGGAGCTTGCCGACACAGTTGGAGCAGACGGTGCTGTACTTTTTGCGCACTGGGGCTGTAAGAATACAATCGGTGCATCAAGCCTTATAAAGCGCTCACTCGAGAGGGAAGGGCTTCCAACTATGGTTTTAGACGGAGACGGCTGCAACCCGGCAAATGCCAGTGACGGACAGATTTCCACAAGGCTTCAGGCATTTGTGGAGATGCTTACAGAGCAGGAATGTAATTAGAAATAATACACCGGTTATTGCGTCTGGTGTGTGGATATTTACTATAAACCAATTTCAGAAAGTGGAAAACAGATGATAAATTATGTTTGTAAATATGCTCCGGTAGAGCTGTTTAAGGGCTTTGGACAGGAATGTGCTGTGCTTGAGGAGATGCCGGAGAATTTTGATAAATCAGATAAGATAGCTCATGCGAATCTCTGCGGATTCGGCAAGTCAGTCATACAGGCTGTGCTCGAGGGCAAGGTAGAGGAGCTTGTGCTCGTGAATTGCTGTGATTCAATGCGCAGAGTCTATGATATCATAGAGAATACAAAGAAATGCAAATTCCTGTATATGCTTGATCTGCCTCATGAGGATAACGAGTGTGAGAACATAAAATTTGCACAGTCAATTCTTCGTTTGAAGAATGCGTATGAGAGATATTCGCACAGGACATTCGACAGGGAGCTTTTTATAAAGTCGTTTGCAAAACCTGAATCTGAGCGCAAGCCATACATAGGTCTTATGGGTGTGCATGTGAGCAGTATTCTTGAGAAGACAATACGTGAAAATATGCAGATGGATGTAGAAAATATGACATGCACATCCGGCAGAAATCTCATTATTTTACAGAAAGATCTTACAAATATGGATGATGAGACTCTCTTTTTAGCATATGCAGAGAGTCTGCTCGGACAGATGCCATGTGCCAGAATGAACAATAATACAAGAAGAAACCAGCTCTTTTTAGACCCAAGCCTTAAGGGCATCATATATCACACGATAAAGTTCTGCGATTACTATGGCTTTGAGTATGCAAGCATAAAGAATAATATTAAGGTGCCTCTTTTAAAGCTTGAGACGGATTTTACAAGTCAGAGTGCCGGGCAGCTTCTGACAAGAATACAGGCATTTGCAGAGACAATAGAGGGCTCAGATGATATGGACCCTACAAAAGGCATAAGCGAGGAGGCAAGAAGAAGGATGGAATCAGGAGTCTACTATGTAGCAGGAATTGACAGCGGCTCAACAAGCACAGATGTGGTGATACTGGATCAGGATGGAAAAATTAAATCGACAATGATTATTCCGACAGGTGGCGGTGCTATGATGAGCGCCGAAAAGAGTCTGGAGAAGGCTGTCGAAAAGGCCGGTATATCAAAGGATGATATTGTAAGGATTGTTACAACAGGATATGGTCGTGCATATATCAATAGCGGTGATGACAGCATCACAGAGATTACATGCCATGCAAAGGGCGCGCATTATCTGAATCCCAACGTGCGCACAGTTATTGACATAGGTGGACAGGATATAAAGGCAATCAGCATAGATGAAAATGGTGCGGTCAAAAATTTCCTGATGAATGACAAATGTGCGGCAGGAACCGGGCGTTTTCTGGAGATGATGGCAAGGACACTCGGACTTTCACTTGAGGAGATGAGCACCATGGGACTTGAGTGGAAGGAAAACATTGTGATTTCAAGCATGTGTACAGTTTTTGCAGAGTCTGAGGTAGTATCGCTGGTGGCACAGAACAAGGCTGTTTCTGATATTATCCACGGACTAAACATGTCTGTAGCTTCAAAGGTAGGCGCACTTGCAGCAAGGCTTGGGCAGGATAATCCGGGAGAGTATATGATGACCGGCGGAGTGGCAAAGAACAAAGGCATCACAAATGCACTTGAAGAAAAGCTCGGCGCAAAGCTGTATATCTGCGATGAGGCACAGCTTTGCGGAGCGCTTGGTGCAGCACTTTTTGCATATGAGAAGTGCAGGGAGGCTTAATAGAGGGCTATAGCAAACCACCAGTTGAACTGGTGGTTGCTGACGTTACTCCATGATTTTCCCGTCAATACTTATTGTTACAACTTGCCATGGTATGAATTTTCCACTAGCTTGAAGCGCTTTTTTGGCCGCAATTTCCAGGCCGCCACAGCAAGGAACTTCCATTCGGACAATAGTTACACTTTGAATGTTATTATTTTGAATAATAGCAGTCAGCTTTTCACTATAATCCACCTGATCTAATTTAGGACAGCCAATTAAAGTTACCTTGTTTCGAATAAAATCCTGATGAAAGGCGGCATAAGCATAAGCAGTACAATCAGCTGCGATTAAAAGCTTTGAGCCGTTAAAATATGGTGCGTTAACAGGAGCCAGTTTAATCTGTACCGGCCAGTTCTGAAGCTTTGATCCTGAATCTGCGGTTGAAGTGGCTTTTGCAGGCTCAGATGTTTCAGTTCGTCTGATCTGCATGATTTTAGATCCAGGACAGCCGGAGTGAGAGGATATTGCCCGGTTTTTGGCAGCTATTTTTTTCTGTGCTTCTTTCACAGCTTCTTCATCATATGCAGGTGCGTCTCTCTCCTCAAATGAGATGGCTCCGGTAGGGCATTCAGGGAGACAATCTCCCAGTCCGTCGCAGAAATGTTCTCTCACCAATTCTGCTTTTCCGTCAATGATATCAATGGCGCCTTCGTGGCAGGCAGATGCACAGGCACCACAGCCGTTACATTTTTCTTATCAATCTTTATAATCTTTCTTATCATTTTTAACCTCCATCAATAGTATTTAGCGTTTGTTTATGCTAGAATTATAGTATTATAAATACAACTAGTATGTTTGATTTCCAACAGGGAGGAACTATTTTGCAAAAATATTTATCAATCCTAAGAAACAGTCCATTTTTTAAAGGTCTAGCTGATAACGAGATATTATCCATATTGCATTGTGTAAACGCAACAACAATTTCTAAAAAGCGAGATTCTTATATTTTCAGAGCAGGTGATATTACCGAAGTAATGGGGATTGTGGTGTCCGGATGCGTCCTTATTATTCAAGAAGACATCTGGGGACATCGGAATATTTTGTCAAAATGTCACGCAGGAGATTTTTTTGGTGAGCCGTATGCAGCAAGCCAGAGAGCTGTCTTAAATATCAGTGTGGTAGCAGATGAGGATTGTGAGATTATTCTCTTAAATGTCAAAAGACTTCTGATTACCTGTCCAACTGCATGTGAGCATCATCAGAAGCTGATCCGTAATCTGGTCAGTGTCCTGGCAAATAAGATACTGATTCTGAACGATAAGATCACACATGTTGGGAAGCGAACGACGAGAGATAAACTATTATCATATCTGTCGGCAGAATCTATCAGACATTCATCGTTATCTTTTGATATTCCTTTTGATAGGCAGCAGCTGGCAGATTATCTTTGTATTGATCGTGCAGCAATGTCTACAGAGATATCAAAGTTACAAAAAGAGGGCTTTATAAAAACAAATCGAAATCATTTTGAATTGCAATTGAGTATAATCAAAAAGAAGAACTATACAATTTAGGCAATGGTTGCATTGTTCGGAACGATAGGAAATAGCAATACAAGTTGTAGGCAGGTGGCTACACAGGAGCAGATGAACCGATTTTGAAAAACTCTGTATCAATTTTCTTTACAGATAAACTTTGTTCATAGATTTATGGTATAATCTGTTTAAGCGCTTGAATAAAGGAGATTATCCGGGAAGAAAATGAGAAGGTGCAGACGGAATGATTCTGTAATTCCGTCACTTCATGGGAGATAAATGTTATAGTGAATTTATAGTGAATAGAGAAACGCGATAGCGTAGTAAGCAATAATTTCAGATGATCAAGGTTTGATCAGAGAGGAGAAGAATATGAACAACTATTGTATGATCCAGAACTCCAAAACGTTTGCATTTTCCGCAGAGAATCCAACCGGTGTACGCGCAGGTGGTTCCCAGGGCGGTGACTGCACCAAGCTTCGTCCGACCGTGACGATTCCTGCAGGGGAAACCGTAACTCTGGTAGATGCTGCAGGACCGGGTGTGATCCAGCATATGTGGTTTACCGGATATGTAGGGCACCATTTTATCATCCGTATGTATTGGGATGATCAGGAATATCCGTCTGTGGAAGCTCCGCTCTCTGCATTCTTTGGATGTGCCTATGATGAAAATTTCGTGGACCGGGATGGCAAATATCCGGTGTTGAATTCTGCCATGATGCTGGTAGCTCCTGGTCGCGGCTATAACAGCTATTTTGAGATGCCGTTCCATAAGAGAGCTCGGATCACGATGGAAAACCGTGGTGACAAGGATGAAAATCTCTATTATATTATCACCGGAGCTTATCAGGAGATTCCGGCGGAGGCTGGTTATTTCCATGCCACCTATCGCCAAGAGCATCCGGTTCAGAAGGGTCGTACCTACACAATCGTTGACGGAATCGAAGGCAGGGGACAATTTGTCGGTGTGACTCTGGCAACTGGTATGAATGGCAACAATACCTGTTGGGTAGAAGGCGAAGCCCGCATGTATCTGGACGATGATCCGTATCCGTCTATTCACTATACCGGAACTGAAGACTACTTCGGCGGTTCCTATGGATTTGGAAATGACATCATCATCAAGAGCTATCAGACCTTCAGCGGCTTATATACCGGCATGTATGCAATCTATGGAGACAACCGGGAATTCTATAACGGACAGCAGAGATTCCTGCTGTATCATTTCCATATTGCAGACCCGATCCGTTTTGAGAATAAGTTTCGTATGACACTCGACAACATGGGCTGGACCGGACCGCGTTACGATGATTACACCAGTGTTGCTTATTGGTATCAGACCCTGCCGTCCGCACCGCTGATGCCCCTGCCGACAGATGCAGAGATGTGTATGAGATAATAGAACCAGATTGGAGATTTGCCGGAAAGGATAGAGGTATTATGTTACTGGAAGAGAAGTTTTTGGAATTTCATCGTTATGCCAGCAGCCACAATCTGCCGCTGGAAGCTATCAGTGTCGGAGATGAGAACAAGGTACTCTGTGAGATGCACTACGCAGCAAATGCACCGAGAAATATTTATTCACATACCAAGAGTTTTACGGTAACAGCAGTTGGACTCGCAATAGAAGAGGGAAAACTAAGCCTGGAAGATCATGTGGCGGAGGTGTTTAAAGATAAACTTCCTTCAAATCCGGATCCAAATCTGGAGAAGATTCAGTTGAAACATCTGCTCTGCATGTCCAGTGGCTTTGGTAAGGCACTTCTGATGAATGCGGACAGACGTTCGGGCATAGGCGCACCGGATTATGAGAAATATATGATGGCACAGCCGGTTCCTGTGGAGCCAGGCAGTGCATTCTGCTATTCCTCTGCCGACAGTATTCTGGCTGCTCATATGGTAGAACGGGCAGTTGGCAAGCGGATGGGAGAGTATCTGTATGAGAAGGTATTCCAGCCCCTTGATATGGGATGGCCGCTCTGGGAGCATGATCCACAGGGACATCCGAATGGCGGCGGAGGTATGTATCTGACTTGTACCGAGATGATGAAACTGGGACAGCTCTATCTGGCTGAGGGTAACTGGAAGGGCGAGCAGATTGTCAGCAGGGACTGGGTGCAGGAGGTGTCCACCCCGAAATTTACCTTCGAGCCATCTGCAGATCTCTGGCATGTAGGATATGGCTATCAGTTCTGGATCAGTCCATATCCAGGATCCTATCGTGCTGATGGCGCATTCGGACAGATTACAACGATTCTCCCAGAGAAGGGATTGGTTGTTTCCATCCAATGTCCGGAGCGAGGTAATTTCGATCAGGTGAAACGTGCGCTGCATGAACATTTTCTGATGGAATTGTAAGAATAGACTTGCAACAATATGCTCTGATTTGCCACAATCTGTAAATTTAGAGCATATCACAATAACCCCGAAAACCCTTGCAAAACAGGGCATTCCGGGGCAAATCAAGGAGAAACAAAACTATGATAAAAGTACTTTTCATCTGCCACGGCAGGGCCTTGGGTACAGCTATAAGTGGCGATGAAGTGCGATAGAACGGGACAAATTGTGGTGGAGCGATAGATTAGGAACTACGGTTTTTATATGGACGAGAATAGCAAATTAATGAGATGAAATGTGCAGTTGTCCTATGAATAAATGTGGAAGTAGCAGGTGCAAAAGGACCTGCTAATTTTATGTTGCAACGTGGTGATTTGTATTGTAAATGTTGCACACAGATGATATAATTTTGCACATAGGAGGGCTTTAAAATGAATAAAACAATTTCTATGAGTATAAGAGTTAGTGAAGAAGAATTGGATAAGTTGAAACAGGCTGCAAGAATTGAAGCATATGCTTCGTATAGTGAATTTGTAAGAAGGACGGCTTTAAAAGAATCAGATAGAGTTATAAAAATGAATGAAAGAGAAAATACACTTAAGGAGGACTAGTATACATGGAGATAAAAGATATATTGGAACCAAGTGAATATGATTCGTTGAATCAATTTACTTCGGATGACATAGAGTGGATTAATGGTAGAATTAATACTCGAAGAAATGGAGAACCAGGCATAGAATGCGTTGTAAGAGGAAAAAATAACGATGGCGATTATTTTAAGCTAACACCAGAAGAAATAGTGAGGCAGTATTATGCGTATAAGTTGATTACTGAATACGGTTATGATAAAGAACAGCTTTCTTTAGAAGAACCAGTTCTTATTGCGGGCAAAACAATAGATACTGATAAAAGAATTGATATTGCTGTTTTTGACTCTGAACATAAGAAAATTCAAATGATAATTGAGGTAAAACGTCCACGTATTACTAATTATCATAAAAATTGGGATGGTGAGGGATCAACGCCGTATCAGCAGATGTATTCCTATTGTAGCCAGAAGAAATCACAGCTAGGGGTTTTGGTAAATGGTGTATCAACACCGGAGTTTTATGATTTTCCATATTATGAGAATCAGTTAATAATTGATCGTTTTCCACAAAAAGGTGAAGATATTCAAGAATGGAAAGACAAAAGAAGATTTACATTAAAACAATTAATGCAATCAGATAGACTCAAAACTGAAACATTAAAGGACATTATTCTTTCTGTTGAACAAAAATTTGGAGCAAATGATTCAAGCGAAAAAGCTTTTGAGGAAATATTCAAGCTTATTTTTTCAAAATTGTATGATGAAAAAATGTCTAGTAGGGATGCTGATGTTATAGCTATTGGTCAGAATGAATATAATAAGACATTAAACGAGATTGATGATTCAAAATTCAGGGTATTAGAGTTCTGAGTTAAAGAGCAGGATTCATTAGATAATGTTTATAATAAAATAAATGAACTATTTCAAAAAGCACAAAAGAAATGGAGGGGAGTATTTCCTGATGATTCACGTATAGAGATGCAGAAGGGGGCATTGAAATCATGTGTGAAAGAATTGCAAAATGTAAAACTTTTTAATTCAAATTTGGAAGTGGTTGATGATGCGTTTGAACATTTGGTAAATAATAATCAAAAGAGTGATATGGGCCAATACTTTACCCCTCGATATGTTATTGATATGTGTGTTAAAATGTTGAATCCAAAAGAAAATGAAAAGATGATCGATACTGCAGCAGGAAGCTGTGGATTCCCGATGCACACCATTTTTCATGTTTGGAAACAGATGAATCCCGATTCAGCTAATTTGTTTACTACAAATGAAAGAACTGCTGAAGAGAAAGAGTATGTTCAGGAAAATGTTTTTGGAATTGATTTTGGAGAAAATTGTGTTCGTGTTGGAAGAATGCTTAACATTATTGCTGGTGATGGGCATACAAATGTTTTATACCTTAATTCGCTAGATTATAAAAGCTGGGATTCAGAGTTTGCGAATAATCCATTATGGGCAGCGAAATATGGTGAAGGATTTCATAAACTTGTAGATTTAAGGAAGAATAAAAGAGCTACAGAGCCCAAAGAAAAATATCAAGGCTTTCTATTTGATGTTTTAATGGCTAATCCACCATTTGCAGGTGATTTGGATAATGTTGAACAAATTGATCCCTATGATTTAGGTCATAAAGGTGGTGATCCTAAAGAAAAACTACAAAATGCGGTTGGGAGAGATATTTTATTCATCGAGAGAAATTTGAATTTTTTAAAACCTGGTGGAAGAATGGCCATTGTTTTGCCACAAGGAAGATTTAATAATACATCGGATAAATATATTAGAGAGTATATATTAAAGCAATGTAGATTATTAGCAGTAGTTGGATTGCATGGAAATACATTTAAAAATGGAAAATCAGGGACTGGTACGAAGACCAGTGTACTATTTGTTCAAAAATGGACTGATGAGGATTGTGGATACCCTAATATATGTCCAAAACCTGATGCAGATGAAAATGGAAACATTGATTATCCTATTTTCTTTGCAACAATGCAGGAACCTAGTAAAGATAATTCAGGAGATAAAATATATGTTACAGAGACATATGTAAACTGGACATCGTATAAATATACGACTGTAAAATTGATTATAAGAAAATCAGATAAATCGATTATTTCAGAAGAAGAATATAATCAGATTGCAAATAAGGAGAACTATGATAAAGTTGAAAAAAATATCTTATATATAAGAAAGAGTAATGAAGAATTAGTTACAGAAGAAGAGTATCTTGCAAACAAAAAGGAGTATAAGAAAAAAACAATTTATGAATATAAGCGAAAAAGTGATAGTGTAATTATATCCGAAGATGAATATAAGGAAATTACAAAAAAGTCAAATTATTCGATAAAAATTGAGACTGTAACTATTCCAGAAGAACATAAAACGGAAGCAGGCAAAACTAAATTCATTAAGGATTTATTTATTGAAAAATTTGGAGATTTAGAAAGCCATAAAAAATGGATTTTGAAAAATTCTATTTTTGTCCTGAGAGATAATTGCGATTTAGAAAATCCTAAAGAACTTAGCATAGTTGAATGGTTGTCATTAGCTCCGGACGTAAGAGCGCTGTATAAAGAAGAGGAAGTGTTAGGTGATAACAATAATGATATCATTTCAAATGAAGAATATTTAAATCTTTCGAATGAGGAACAGAAGTTCTATCTAAAAGAAGAAGATGTAGTTGAATATGATGAGAGAGTAAAAGATACGCATGATCATATTTTTGTTAAACACGATTTGTTTAATCATGATCCTAAATTGAAAAATGTTAATCCTAATAATATCTATAGTCAGAATGGAATTGCTGAAGCCTTTATCAAATTTGCGTATGATAATAAACTTAGCTTTGCACCCACAGAAGAGGAGTTGAATCAAATAATGCATCCGGAGAATGAATTCCCTTTTTAACAAGCCTCTCCAGTGATGATGCATTCAACAATTTGTTGGAGAGGCTGGAATGTTCTGTTGTCCAATTGTCGAGGGTAGATACTGGAACAATAAGATTTGATTCAGAATACTACTCAAAAAGCAATATTAAATTAGAAAAAATTATTGCTAAGAAGAAAGGAAAAACAGTTGGTGAACATAAGGGTATTGTAGATTGCAGTGCATTTTATCCATCTATCAAGGGTTTTTATAGTGATGATAGGAGTTTAGTGCCTTTTTTACGTGTGAATGAGATAAGTAATGGATTGGTTGTGCTCACAGATAAGACTGTTTTTTTGCCTCAAAAAGTTTTGGATGATAATCCTACTACTATTTCGGTGGCATATCCAGGGGATATTATTATTGCTAAAGGTGGAAATACGTTGGCAAAGGTCGGACTGGTTACAGATGAGTATCCAATGTACGCTACGTGTAGGGATGTTATTATTCTACGAACAAATATTCTTGAAGGCATTAACAGATATTACTTGTGGTCTTTTTTACATTCAAGTTATGGGCAGAATCTTATGTGGAGATCTGCTTCACAAACTGGACAGCCACATATTACATTACCAATAATAACGAAAATGCGTATTCCAGAGTATTCTAAGAAGTTTCAGAAAGAGGTAGAAAATTTGTATGAAGCATCTGTGCAAAAGAAAAAAGAGTCGGATGCAAAATACAAGGAAGCAGAAAAAATCCTAATGAAAGAGTTGGGGATTGATAAATGGGAGCCATGTAAACATAATGTGTCTATTCGGTCATTTTGTGATATACAAAAGGTTGAAAGATTTGATTCAGAGTATTTTATGCCACAATTTGATGAATTGGTAGAACGATTGAATAAATATGGGTGTAGACCACTAAATTCTCTTGTGAACATAGTAAAATCTATTGAACCAGGTAGTGATGCATATTTATCAGAAGGTGTTCCTTTTTATCGCGTTGCTGATGTATCAAAAGAAGGATTGAAAGAACCTGATATTTCTTGGATGAAAAAAAATATTACAATGAAGAGTTGTCTTTTAAAAAGGATATGATTTTATTTTCAAAAGATGGAAGTATTGGAATTGCATATAAGATAGAAGAAGATATGAAGGCTATTTCTTCAGGAGCTCTATTGCATTTTATTTTGAAAGATAAATCAGTATTGGCGGATTATTTGACACTTGTGCTTAATTCGCGTGTTGTAGGTATGCAAGCAGAGAGAGATGCAGGTGGTTCAATAATACAACACTGGCGTCCAGAGGAAATTGAGAAAGTATTGATTCCTATTGCTGATGATAAGATTCAGAGAGAAATAACAGAGGTTATAAAAGAGAGTTTTAGGCTTCGTGCAGAGAGTAAAGCTTTGCTCGAAAAAGCTAAGAAGTCTGTAGAACTAGCAATAGAAACAAGTGAGAAAAAGGCAGTAGATCTTCTAAATCTCACATTGGAATGTTGATGTAGGGGCAATATATATTTCTACATTTTTTTGAGGGAAAGACCGATGCCCCCTCTCACGCATATTTTCGCGAAATTGCGCAGGGGGTATTGGGGGAACTTGGTCTTTGCAGCTTAAATGGCTGAGATTAAGGAAAAATATTGAAATGCTGTGCGCGAAAGGTATTGCCGATTTGTGTAGAAGTAGGGCTGTCTTGAAATAGGGTAGCTCTTTTTCAAATATTGTGTTGACTAATTCGCTCGGTAGAGTGATATATGTACATACCAAAAAGAAAGGTGGTATGTACAATGATTACAGAGATTGATTTCAAGGTTAAAGGTGAGGAACGAAAGAAGCTGGCTTATGCCATAGGTGAATTGCTTGAAGTGCCGGTAAAGTATACCAGAACACCAAAGTTTGATTATCTGATTGGAAGCAACGTTTTGGATAAGAACGGAGTGTTCCATGCATCCGAGGATATGACAGAAAGTAAGTTGGAATTGGTTTTAGAACGGTTTTACAAAGGTGAGCCCATACAACAATCAGAGCAGCCGGAGAATGAAACTCTGGAAGAAGATGTTTTAAGTATATCAGTTCCAAGAAACATGGTTACAGATGGTAAGCTGGAAAATTTGCAGAAGTTGATAGAAGGGAAGCAAACACTTTTTAAACACGCATTCCTGATAGAGCAGTTGGAGGTTGTTATTACCGAAATAAAGTTAAGTAAGCAGACTGGGGTAGTTCTCAGTCTGTTTTATTTTTGATTGAATTGTGAAAGTGTATCATAGTCTTATGCTGTAGAAAAAGCACCTAAAAAATGTTATAATAAAAAGCAAAATATCAATAAGGAGAATATACATGGCACATAGTTCAAATGATAGAGAAAATAAGAAAACGTCAGAAATAAAGCAAAACTTTTTGGCAAGTGCAATATCAGATATTTCAACATATATACAATTGACTGATACAAAAGTCTCTATAATTATGGGAGCTGTTGTTGCAATTCTTGTTGGAATTGCAGCTTGTTATGAACCGATAGGTAGTGTTGTGAGAAAAATTATACCGTGTAGTTGGAAAGGTGTTTTGTTAATCATTTTAATTGTTCTTGGATTTATAAGTATGATATTAGTATTTGCATTTGGAATAATGACAGTTAGAGGACATTCATGCATTATTGATTATAAATCAAAATGGTTTCTTCCAAAGCCAACTAAAGAATATTCTTTTGATGAATTTACTCGAGATATACTAAGAATGAATGATAATGATATTATTATTAACATGTCTGCAGAATTATATAAGTTAAATGATATAAATCGTCGAAAATTGCGGACAATGAAATGGACATTATATGCGTTTTCAGGTTTTCTTATAGTAATAGCTTGTGTTGTTATTTTATTTTTAGTGACTGTATTGTGAGGTGATTAGATGGCAGTAGATGTAGATGAGATTTATAAAAGTACTTGGGAACATTATCAAAAAGCTAAGAGTAATGTGATAAAAAAGGATTTTGTCCTTGAACATCGTGCAGACGCAATTTCAGATATTATTCCTGGGTTTGAGGCAGATAAACTAGAGTTTGGTTCATATGATAAAGAAAATTTTGCAGTATTGTTTGTAGATATGCGAGATTCTACATTAAGGGCACAAAATGTTGGGGCTGAAAAGACTTTTTTGACAATGCATGTATATTTAACTGCATTATTAGAAGTTATTAAATTTTATCATGGTAAAGTTATAGATATAATGGGAGACGGAATAATGGCTTTTTGGGGTGGTCGTGCGGCTCGTGAAGAGGAGAATATGGTAAAAGCGATTGCAGTAAAAAAAGCAGGACTTTGTGGCCGAGATATGTTAGCAGTTCGTGAAAAAGTCATAAATGAAATAATTGATAAAGAAGATCTTGGAGCTCCGATTAATATTGGAATAGGTGTAACATTTGATAGTGTGATTGTAACCAAAATAGGAATTCCAAATTCTTATGATGTAAAAGCATTTGGAGATTGCATAAATGTTGCATCAAAATATTCATCAAAAGTAACAAATAAAGTTAAAGTTTCAAAAAAGGTAAAAAATTTGTGGCCTAAAAGTGAAGGAGGGACAATCCATTTTTATCCGGTTCATGGAGAGGACGCATATTATTTAACATCAAAGTGAGGTAAATGTTTTGGATGAGAAGATATCTAAAGTGGAAATAGAATTGTTATCTGCTGCGATTGATAGAATTGTTATGCAGGAAGTTTTAGAAGATGAACTGCTGGGCACATTACCTAAGGTTGACGAATTAAATGATTCTAATAAGATATATCGTGGTAAGGTATCAGTTCTTTTTGTGGATATGCGTGAATCGACAAAATTGCCAGAGAAGTATAGTGCAGAACAACTTGTGAAAGTATATAGGAGTTATATTCGAGTTGTAGTACAGGCTATTAGGTATTCTGGTGGAGTTGTCAGGGATTTTATGGGCGATGGAGTCCTGGCTCTTTTTATAGATGATACAGATGGTACATCTGAAGATAAGGCAGTGCATGCTGCCAGATATATTACTACCGTAATTGATAAGTTTTTAAATCCGGTATTAGATCAAAAAATGAAGCATCGAATATCATGTGGAATAGGAATACATACAGGAGAGATTTCTCTTTCTAAAGTAGGGATGCGTGGTAAAGAACAAAATGAGAATTCTGAAAATGAATTTGGAATAGCATGGATAGGAAATAGTACTAATTTAGCATGTAAACAAAGTAGTGCAGTAGAATGTGGAACAACCTTTATTAGTACATCGACATACGCAGCGCTTTCGGATGTAAATAAGAGTGAAAAATGGAAACAGGTTGAAATTTCAAAAGGAACAAATATTTTGAAAGGATATATTGCGGAGCAATATTATTTATTACTTGATGAAGAATGCGAGCCGTGTATAGCAAAGAGTTGTCTCAATACAAAAAATACGACGGATATTTTTGACGAGAAAATTGAGGAAATTACGCAAAGAGCAGAGGCTCTTGGTTTAAAACAACAAAAATTGGATGAAAAGGCACAGCAGTTGACAAGGAAAGAAAAATCGTTGAATGAACGAGAAAAGACTCTTAAGGAGAAAAAATATTCATTTTATTGCGAAGTTTTACAAAGCGGACACTGCAAAGAGGAGTATGTTAAAATAATGGGGCAGGAATTTTGGGAGGAAAATTTAGACTGTGCTATTTCAGCTGGTGAAGATATTGGAAAAAGTGAACACAAAGTGAAACAAGAAGTTAGCTATGCTATGGTTAGTATATACGAAGATTTGCAATTATATGATAAAGCTTATGACTTCCTAGTCGAACAGGCAATTGGGTGTTCATGGATACTGCTTCATACAGTTCAAAACATAGTAAAAAAAGTTGGTTATTGTAGTAGACTAAAATCTGCGGTATGTGAAAGATTAGAAAAAAATGATTTGTCTACAGTAAGGATTTTGAAGAAACCAAAAATTGGATAATGTTTGATTTTGAATTATAAAAAAATTCATGTGGCAACACATATTTATATATAGTATGCAACCTTGTTGGGTTCTAATATTAACAAGGATTTATGGTAGATGGCTCGATTAAGAAAAGATTGATAGTAGTAACCCCACCCATTTTTTACTACGTTTCTACTACGATTGCTGTACACATCTTGCAATATTTTGCTAAGATTTGCATTTTCTGTACAGAAATGACCGATACATAAAGAAGAATTAACACCGCGCAAATCGCTGCAGATGGCAGCAGGCCAGCGCATTTTGAGAGGAGAAAAAATTATGATTCGTGTACTATTCATTTGCCACGGCAGGATTTACCGGGCATGATGAAAAATCTCAAATCGTCTCATAAGCCCCGTTTTTAAGCGTTTTTTGTGTTTCAGTCTCAAATTTACCAAAGATTTACCAATATTTCTGGAGAGCCAGACTTGCAAAAAAATGAGCCAGAATGAGGAGATTAAAACATGGGCGAATTGAAATCAAGAATAACGGAAAACGGAATTGATTATATCCTTGTTGGGGATTACTACATCCCAGACTTGAAACTGCCGGAGGAACACCGCCCCATTGGAAAGTATGGACGGCTACACCGGGAATATTTAAGAGAAGTCCACCCAGCCAGATTGAACACATTGACACTGACAGGGGAGTTATGGACATACCTTGCAGACCTGAACGAACAGGCACAGGAACGGTTAGACACCATCATGGAGCAGATGAAAGCTGTCGAGGGCGTGACAGAGGAATTAAAGCGCACTTCTCAAATGGAATGGGTGCAGCGTTGCAATAACATTCACAACCGGGCAGAAGAAATTGTTTTGCATGAGATGATTTATTCATAACGGTATGATAGAATGATTACTGTTAAATTAGAATTGGGAGATGCCTATGAACAAGTTTTTGAATGATATAAGGAGTGCCGAAAATCCTATATCTGGTAATAGAAAAATTATAAATACCATAGCTGTATTGTTCCTTGGAATAGCTTTGGGGACTTTTTCAAAATTTTTGGATTTTCGTCAAACTGAACTGCCAAGTGTGCTTATGGCAATAGATGGGGCATTAGATGTTCATAATTTCCTTGGGCGTTTTGAAATTTGGGTATTGATTGCACTGTGTATTTCTATTTATAGTAATTCTGCAACAAGAGCAAGTGTTAATGTTTTTGCGTTTTTTGCTGGCATGGTTGCAAGTTACTATTTGTATTCAAACTATGTCGCAGGATTTTTCCCAAGAAGCTACGCTATGATTTGGTTTGGCTTTACCATGATTTCTCCGTTCTTGGCATTTGTCTGTTGGTATGCGAAAGGAAAAAGCAGACCTGCATTTATGCTATCAGTATTGATTTTAGCAGTATTGTTTAACATGACTTTCGTATATGGATGGGGATATTTCGAAGCACGCTCTGTTTTAGAATTGATAGTCTTTATCATCGGACTTACTGTTTTGAGGAGGGACACATTGAAAAGTTCTGTGCTAATGGGAACAATTAGTATAGTTCTTGCAGTTTTACTTGATATGGTTATTCCATTTCATTTTGGATAAACAACTTCCAGTGTCGTTCTAAAAATTCAACTGAATAATCCCAGCAAAAACCGCTGCTACATGGAAGCCAACAAACCATGCAACAGCGGTTTTTTTTACCGTTTTTTCCTCTGGCTGATAGGCGTTCCCATTTTCTTTGATTTTTTGAGAATCCGAATCAGCCAGCGAAATTCTTCGTCTGACAGATTTTTATAGTTGATACCGAGCTGCTTGCAGTAAAGGACAACCAGCTTTTCATCCCGGCTGCCCTTGAAATTTTCGACTGCTTCGAGATTTTCTTTCAATTCATCGGCAACGGTGGTCTGGGGCGCACTCTCACTGTCCTTTTTGTGGGCTTCCCGAATATCCCGGATAATCAGGTTGAGGTCATCCAGAACCATGTGACTGAAATACTCATCATCACTGATATGGGCGGCTTGCAGCACTTTCAAATGGGGGTCATCTTCGCCGGGGCGATACCGTTCAATGATTTCATGCCGGACGGTATCGACAAGTGCATTGAGGTTTTGAATCTGCATGGTGGCAATCCCATCCACATAAATCTCAATGTCTGCAAGAAACTTGATGAAATCTTTATGTGTAGCAAGCTCACAGAGCAGACGGTTGTTAATCCGACCGCTTTTCAGCAGTGCCACCATCTCATCATTCAAATGCAGCTCCGTCAATGGTGTGTTGATCTGCTCCCTGTTCTCTGTCCGGCACAGTAGATAATCAACAGAGACCCCATAGAAGTCTGCCAGCGTGATAAGGTTGCCATGATTGATTTCCTTAAAATCCTCTTTTTCATAACTTCCAAGAGCTGATTTGGAAATGCCTGTCAGCTTTGATAGTTCTTCCAGATTTAAGCCTTTGTCCTTGCGGAGTTCCCAAAGGCGTTCCTGTATGCTTGTTGCTCCTTTCATGGGCGCACGCTCCTTTCC
>ENA-OQJM01000069-OQJM01000069.1-human-gut-metagenome-genome-assembly--contig:-NODE-69-length-32214-cov-3.940599_pt1 | contig 32214 bp, 25 predicted proteins | sample MGYA00242607_ERZ504773 | MGnify/ENA primary metagenome ERZ504773 (study PRJEB26092, sample SAMD00036355) | human gut metagenome | host: Homo sapiens | study: EMG produced TPA metagenomics assembly of... | reverse complement strand
TTGCAGAATGGAACACAGGTTCCCGAACGTACGGAATGGCATAATATCGTGTTATGGAGAGGGCTGGCTCAAACTGCGGAAAAATATGTCCGTAAGGGCGACAAACTCTACATAGAAGGAAAAATCCGTAGCCGTTCATACGATGATCAGAATGGTATAAAACGCACCATTGTCGAGATTTTTGCTGATAATATGGAGATGTTGACCCCGCGTAACGCCTCACAGCAACCGGGTACGGGATATGTGCAGGCACAAGCGGTATCCCGGCAGCAGATGTCTGCACAAGTAGCTCCGCAACAACAGCAAACTTCGGATAATAGCCTGACAGACGATTTACCTTTTTAAGTAAGAGAACTTGATGTTTAACTAAAACCAGATTCCTTGGACCCTGACTCGTATTTATGCCGCTTGGCGGATTTATTTGACGGTGTAACCGTAACGGCTCCTACCATAGGAGCCATCATAGCTATCTTATTAGCTGTTTTATTGTTGTATGCCTCAGGCTTTGTGTCTGCTTCGGAAATAGCTTTCTTTTCCCTTTCACCTGTTGATTTAAGTGAGATAGAGGAAGGAAAACATACTTCGGACAGGCGTATCAGCGCCCTGCTGAATGATTCCGAACGCTTGTTAGCGACTATTCTTATCTCTAATAATTTTGTCAATGTAACCATTATCATGCTGTGCAATTATTTTTTTGCCAGCACCATACACTTTGGAAATTCCGTGATTCTGGAATTCCTGCTAATAACGGTTGTCCTTACTTTTCTGCTATTGCTTTTCGGTGAAATCATGCCTAAAATTTATTCGGCACAGAACACGTTGAAGTTTTGCCGTAAGGCAGCTCCTGCCATTTCTTTTTTAAAGAAATTCTTTTCACCTTTGTCGGCATTGCTGGTCCGTTCTTCCTTTTTGGTGAACAGATGTGTGGCAAAAAGGAATTATAATATTTCTGTCGACGAGCTTTCACAGGCTTTGGAATTGACGGACAAGAGTGAGATTTCAGAGGAAAGCAATATTCTAGAAGGTATTATCCGTTTTGGTGAGGAAACGGCCAAAGAAGTGATGACTTCCCGGCTGGATATGGTGGACTTGGAAATCAATACCCCTTATTCCGAAGTGTTGAAATGCATCGTGGAAAATGCCTATTCCCGTATTCCGGTATATGCCGAATCGCGGGATAATATAAAGGGGATTCTTTACATAAAGGATTTGCTTCCTCATTTGGGCAAAGGCGACAACTTTCGTTGGCAAACATTGGTCCGTCCCGCTTACTTTGTGCCTGAAACAAAGATGATTGATGACCTTTTGCGTGATTTTCAGGCAAACAAGATCCATATTGCCATCGTTGTCGATGAGTTTGGAGGTACTTCGGGTATTGTTACAATGGAGGATATCATCGAGGAGATTGTGGGAGAGATTAATGATGAATACGATGATGAAGAGCGTACGTATGTGAAACTGAATGACCGTACCTATATATTCGAGGCAAAAACCTTACTGTCCGATTTTTATAAAATTATGAAAGCTGATCCCGCTCTTTTCGAGAAAGTGGAAGGAGATGCGGACACTTTGGCCGGTTTGTTGCTGGAAATAAAAGGGGAGTTTCCTGTATTGCACGAGCGGTTGGATTACGGGAATTATCATTTTGAGGTACTTGAAATGAATACGCGCCGCATTTTGAAAGTAAAAGTTATCATTGACCCTTCCCACTCCATGGAAATGGAAGAAGGAAAGAAATAGATTTTATCATGCCTTTATACCGTACTTATAGCGAAGGGGAATTTCTGCTTGGAATATGGAAGTCTGATGAAACAACGGAACAACTGCTGGCATCATTGGAGCATAAAGACTGGTATAGGGAGAAACTGGCTGTTTTTTCCGAAAAACGGAAGCATGAATGGTTGTCGGTACGTGTGCTGCTGAAGGCTTTGTGTGGAGAAGAAAAGGAGATAGCTTATTACTCTTCGGGAAGGCCTTATCTAAAGGATGGAAGCCGGTATATCAGCATCTCGCATACTCGTGGTTATGTAGCGGTGGCGCTTCATTCTTCCTGTGAGGTGGGAATGGATATAGAGCAGTATGGAACCAGAGTGCGGAAAGTAGCTTCCCGTTTTATTCGTTCCGATGAAGAGTCCGCAATGATGGAAGGAGATGAAGTTTATGCTTTGTTGCTCCATTGGTCGGCCAAGGAGGCACTGTTCAAACTGATGGGAGTAGAGGAGGTGGATTTCATTCGTCATCTTCGTATTTTTCCTTTCAGCCTGTCGGAAGAGGGGGAGTTCGAGGCATGCGAATATCGTACAGGCCGGCAGGGACGTTACCGGGTCCGTTATGTCACTCATCCCGATTTTGTATTGACTTGGATTATAAAATAATGCTCAGGCGAATCACTTCGGCTGAGCATTCCAAATAAACTTGGCAGAGTTTACTTTAAAATAAATGTTCTTTTTACCTGATACTTTTTTCCGGACAGTGAAACGGAGAAAATAGCGGATGTGATTAAAGGCATCCCTTACGTTCAGTGTTCCAAGCTCTTTCCTCGAAAGCTTCAGATTTGATAAATGCACAGGCAGGTCTTCTGACTCGTTTCCGCTATAAGCACCTTCCCGGAAATTATCCCAGTGGTTATTGGCATTTTGCTTATGCGTTTAGTGAAACATACAGCAGCGGGACTGTTCAGGATTCTCACCTTGATTCCCTTTTAATCATTCACCTCGGAGGGGAGATAAATGAACCGATGCACCGCAAAGATACAGTTTATATTTAAGAAAACAATTATCTTTCTTTATTTTTTAGAGCCTGTTTAAATTTTGAAGAAAATTTAGAAACAGGTGCTTGTCATCTTCTCATTCTTTACTCAGTGTAAATATGAATTCCAGACCTCCACCGGGGGTGTTCTTGGCGAAAATGGTTCCTCCATGCAGAATGACAGCGTTTTTCACAATGGCCAGTCCCAGGCCTGTGCCGCCCAGTTTGCGTGAACGTCCTTTTGTCCACCCGGTAGAAACGCTCGAACAAACGGCTTAGATGTTTCGGGATCTACTCCTACGCCTGTGTCCGAGAAACTGAAATAGTAAAAACGTTCGTCTTCACGGAAACAGCGGATGGTTATGGAAATATGACTTCCTGCGTATGCAATGGCGTTGTCCGTCAGATTCCGGAAGATGGAATATAGCAGGGAAGAATTGCCTTGTACGGTCAGTCTTTCAGGCAGCATATTGTGGGCAGTGATCTGCTTTTCTTCCAGTTCCAAAGTTACTTCGTTCAGGATATTCCGCATCATGGTGGTGAGGTTTACCGGTTCTGTCTCGATCATGTTCGGAGCTTCTTCCATGCGGGTAAGTACGGAGATATCCCGTAACAGATGTGCCAGCCGGTTACTTTGTGCATAGCTTCTCTCCAAAAAAGCATTGATTTTCTCACGGGGCAGGGTAGGGTTGTTTACTATGGTTTCCAGATATCCCTGTATGCTGCTTACAGGGGTTTTCAATTCGTGGGCAATGTTCTGTGTCAGCTGTTTTTTCAGAAGTGCTTGCTCCTTTTCCTGAGTGATGTCATTGATGGAGATTTCAAAGCTGTCATCTTGAAAGATAATGCACTCCACGGCAAAGATACGTCCGTTTTTGTCTATGTTTAATGACATCCGTTTCTCTCCTTTGCCGATACTGCGTTCCTTGTTTTTTGTAATGAAACGGGTGATGGGCTGCAATTCGGGGATGGAGAAGATTTCTTCCGTAGAACTCAGATTTTTGTCTGAGATAAGGTTGGCATATTGTGTGAACAGGTTATTTACCAGAATCTCTTCTTTGCGGTGGTTGAATACGCCTAAACCTTCGTGCGAGATTTGGAGATGGGTGATCAGTTTCTCGCGTTCGATATATAAATCTTCTTTTGCCTGATGCAGACGTTTGTAAATTTGGATGATATGTTGGGATATCTCGCCCAGTTCGTTTTTGGGAAAGGTATCCTGCATATCAGTGTCTATCGGTTCATTGCGGTCGGCTTTCATGGCGAATTGTTGCAATTTGGTGATAGACATTCCCAATTTATGTGTGAACCGGTAGAATATAATTATTAATATCAGGCTGATTATCAGTGTAAACCATACATAATGGGAGTCTGCTTTCAAGTGTCTCATCAGACTGACATTATAGGGAAGGGCCGAACGAATGATATAGTCTAGGTTAGGATAATACTTGGCCGAATAGAAAAATTCACCGCCCAGGCTTTCCGATTGTCTGTTAATGGAATAGCCGCTGCCATAAGTGATGGCTTCTTTTATTTCCTGACGGTTATGGTGGTTCTCGAAGTGGCTGGGATCTTTTTCCAGATTGTCATAAATTACAGTACCATTCTTGTTGATCAGTGTCACACGTAGATCTTCAAAGGTGTGTTCGCATACATAGTCGTCCAATTGTTGAATATTCAGCGTATCCCTGCCACGGAGAAAATCATTCAGGCGGTCGTTGTAATTCTGGAGTTGTGTGTTCAGCAGCTCTATTTTGTATTCCTTCTCCCTGCGATATTGGAATGCCATGAAACAGATGGCGAATGCTATGAATAAGGAGATTACCGACAAGAATAGTTTCTTGTTGAATGACAGGACGTGGCTGGATAATTCAATAGTCATGGAAAGGTACAGGTTAGGTTATTCGCATTCAAAACAGTATCCGTATCCTAGGCGGGTGACGATGCATTTTCCGTATTCGCCTATTTTCTTACGCAGGCGAGTAATGTTGACGTCAATGGTACGGTCCAGCACATAGACTTCCTCTTGCCATACTTTAGCCAGAATATCTTCGCGTGAGAATACGCGGCCTTTGTTTTGTAACAACAGCAACAGGATTTCGAATTCTTTTTTTGTCAGGGAAATTTCTATACCGTCTATGCTGACTTTCTTCTTGGTGATGTCGACTAAAAGCCCTTTGTATTGCAATTGTTCCTGCACTTCTTTTCCCTGTGTGGGACTGGTACGTCGAAGGACAGCCTTGACGCGTGCTATAACTTCGCGCAGTGAAAATGGCTTCGAGATATAGTCGTCGGCTCCCAGGTTGAATCCTGTCACAGTATCGTTTTCAGTATCTTTAGCAGTGATGAATATAATGGGAATAGAAGCGGTAGCTTTATTCTTTTTCAGCATGTTCGCCATTTTGAATCCTGAAATTTCTCCCATCATCACATCCAGCAACAGTAAGTCGTATTGGGTCAGTTCCATCTTCAGGGCTTCTTCGGCGGAGTTTGCTGTATCCACAAAATACCCTTCGTTTTCTAAATTGAATTTAAGAATCTCGCATAGATCTTCTTCATCGTCAACTACTAAAATGCGGTAATCGTTCATATATCCATCTTTTTAATACTACAAAACTAATCTTTTCTGATCAGCATTGCAAAGATGGAGCATTTTTATACTATTTGATGAAACAAATATTACAAAAAGATTACATGTTATAAAATCGTTAAGTTTTCATCGCAGATTACACCATTTTAATGATTCTGTAATCATCCCGCCGGATAATAATTGGAACGCAATAAATTATGATTTCGTAAACTCTCCGGCTACTGGAATACTCATTTGGTAACGTATTTCTCTTTCACTTTTTCCGTGTCCCAAAAGGAACATCAGTTTGGTTAGAACGGATTCCACCGTACTGTCGTAGCCGCTGATGACCCCTGCGTCCAGCAGATGGAGTCCGGTTTCATATCTTCCCATTTCCACTGTTCCGGTAGAGCATTGGGAGATGTTGACAATGATGATTCCCCGTGAAGTGGCATCCCTTAGAAGTTCGATGAACCATGGCTTTTGCGGAGCGTTGCCCGAACCGTAGGTTTTTAATACCACTGCGCGTAATCCCGGTGTATGCAGGATATTGCTGATCATGTTTTCCTGGATGCCCGGGAAAAGGGTCAGTATAATTACATTGGTATCATAAAGATAGTGTGGTTTTAATGGCAGATTGGGATCGGCTTTGTGAATACGGTCATATTCATATTTTATGTGGATGCCTGCTGTCGCCAGCGAAGGGAAATTGTATGAACGGAACGCATTGAAATTCTCCGCATTTATTTTTGTGGTACGGTTTCCGCGCAACAGATGGTTTTCGAAGAAGATGCATACTTCGGGTACAATAGCAGTGCCGTTCGGATGTTTGGCAGCGGCTATTTCTATGGAAGTGATCAGATTTTCCTTTCCATCGGTGCGCAACATGCCGATGGGCAGCTGGCTGCCAGTCAGGATAACCGGCTTGCTCAGGTTTTCCAGCATGAAGCTGAGCGCTGAAGCGGTGTATGCCATGGTGTCTGTACCGTGCAGAATGACGAACCCGTCAAAATTATCATAATTGTATTTGATGATCTTGACTAACTTGGCCCACAAGGCAGGTTCCATATCCGAAGAGTCAATGGGGGGATTGAATTGGTAAGAGGAGATGCGATAGTTGAACCGCTTCAATTCGGGGACATTGTCTTGTAACTGGTCGAAATTAAAGGCTTCTAGTGCACCTGTCTCAGGATTTTCAATCATGCCGATCGTACCGCCTGTGTATATTAGCAAAACGGAAGGATATTCACTCTGTATCATGCGCTTCTCTTGTTTAATTTTGGCACAAAGATAGTAATTATGTATAAGTATGGCAAAAATAAGAGGGGAAAATAACAAAATGTTTTCTCTATGGACCGAGGCCGGTTTTCCCGGACAGGGTGGGTGGAAGATATGGAAAGATTACGTGTAAGATTATATATCTTATGCTTGTAAGATATATAATCTTATGCCTGTAAGGTACTGTATCTTTCGCCCTCATCGTACTGGTCTTTCAGGTGAACTTTGAAGAGGAGGGCATTATGAGTGAATGCCGTAAACGCAGATGCAGACGCAGCAGACGCAGGCCCCTTTTTTTCTCACACACGTGCGCGTATAATACAAGGTGGGGAAATAGAATAAACTACCGTAAGGTGGAAGACCCTATTTAAGAGAAAATGAACTTTGAATCTGAAACTTGTACTTTCAACCGACAATAAAAGAGTCGTATTCACTCTATATTTGAATAAGGATACAACTCTTTTTATGTTGTTCAGTTATAATCTGTATCTTTTTCAGAGCGTTCATCTTCGTTTTGACCTCCCTCTCTGATGATAGTTAAAACAGGTTATTAAAAATAGATACACATTTACATATATAATGTACGCGCACGTGTGTGAGAAAAAAGGGCCTGCGTCTGCTGCGTCTGCGTTTACGGGTTGTGGAAGATTAGTTTTTCAAAGCTTCCAGCAGCTTGTCCGCCGCTTTTTCCGCATTTCCGTTTTCCTCGTCCAATAAGGTCACGAATTTACTGCCGATGATAGCTCCTGCGGCATGAGCAGATGCAGCCTCGAAGGTTTGTTTATTGGAAATTCCGAAACCTATCATACGGGGATTGCGTAAATTCATGTCGGCGATACGTTGGAAATAGGCTTGTTTCTGTGCGTTGAAATCTTTTTGAGCACCGGTGATAGCGGCGGAAGACACCATATAGATAAAGCCGTCGGTGTGTTCATCAATCAGGCGGATACGCTCTTCACTGGTTTCCGGAGTAATGAGCATAATGATTTTCACTCCCTGTTTCTCGGCTATGGAACGATACTCTTCCATATAATCTTTGAAAGGCAAGTCGGGAATAATCACTCCGTCGATTCCGGTCTCCCGGCAGGTGCGGCAGAAATTCTCAAAGCCATATTGCATAATCGGATTGAGGTATCCCATCAGCACCAGCGGAATCTGTACCTCTTTGCGGATCTCTTTCAGTTGGTCGAAAAGCAGCTTCAGTGTCATACCGTTCTTCAAGGCGCGGGTGGCGGCGTGTTGTATAACCGGTCCGTCGGCCATCGGGTCGCTGAATGGAATACCGATTTCAATCATGTTAATCCCTTTTTTCTCCAAGGCTTTGATGGTGCTTGCCGTACCTTCTAAAGTAGGAAAGCCTGCGCAAAAATAAATAGAGAGGATATCTTTTTGCTTGGTACTGAATAATTGGTTGATTCTGTTCATTGTATTTTTTGTTTTAATTGGTTTATAAATGTATGGACGGCGGCGGAGTCTTTCAACCCCGGAGCAGTCTCGAAACCGCTGTTCAGGTCGATACCCGCCCACTGTTCATGTTTGAACTGCAACAGAGAGGAAAGGCTGCCGGGACGGAGGCCGCCACTCAGCAGGAAAGGAGTCTTTGCCTGATAGGCCTGCAGGATATCCCAGTGGAAGGTTTTGCCGGAACCGCCATATCCGGAACAGGCAGTGTCGAAAAGAAAGTAATCGCAAATGCCCTCATAACAGCCGACGGGCCGCAGGTCACTTTCCCGTGCAATGGAAAACACCTTAACGATTCCTAATCCGGCGGTTTTTAATTTGCGGCATTGTTCCGGTGTCTCTCTGCCATGCAGTTGGATATAGTGCAGGCCGAATTCCTGTGCTTTCAGCAAGATATTCTCGGTGCTCTCGTTGACAAAGACCCCGACTCGGCGGCATTGTTCCGGCAGGTATTCCGGACAATGCGTCACGTAACGGGCGGAATGGGGAAAGAAAATGAATCCCATCCAGTCTGCTCCGGCTTGCTCTATGGCGCGTATGTTTTCGGGCTCGCGCATACCGCATACTTTGACAATCATGGTTGCTGTTTTCTTTATTCACCACAGATTACACGGATTACACAGATTAACCTTCGATTTAATAATCTGTGTAATCTGTGGTGAATATTAACATACTTCTAGTTGGGTTATAAATTCTTTTAAAGCTTCTCCCGGCTCGGGTGTTTTCATAAAGTTTTCCCCTATCAGGAAACCACGGAAACCGGCAGCCCGAAGTTGTTTTACCGTTTCGGGGCTGGAGATACCGCTTTCAGAGACCCAGAGCATTTCTTTGGGTAGTTTTTCCGCCAGACGGAAAGAGTTCTCCACATCGGTGTGAAAAGTGCCCAGATTACGGTTGTTTACGCCTACCATGTCGATGTTCTCGTTTACATACTCCAGTTCTTGCTCGTTATGTATTTCCAATAGGACTTCCAGTTCCAGTTCATGAGCTTTGACCGCCAGGGCTTTGCATTGCTCTTTCTTCAAAGCGGCGGCTATAAGAAGGATAGCGTCCGCTCCTACGATGCGTGCCTGATAAAGTTGGTATTCATCTATAATGAAATCTTTCCTTAGAATGGGAAGTTGCACGTGGGGGCGTGCCGAACGGATATCTTTCAGAGTGCCGCCGAAGTATTTTTCATCGGTGAGGATGGAAAGTGCGGAGGCTCCGGCCGCCTCGTAAGCGGGAGGAATAGTATCTGCCTGTGCGTCTTCTTTTATCCATCCTTTGGAGGGGGAGCGACGCTTGAACTCGGAGATGATGCCGTAAGGAGAAGAGGCAAGACTGGCACGCATACTGATACGTGGCATGGGTTCGTTACAATTGTTTATCAGCATTTCTTTGCTGATGGCAGCCTTTTGCAGTTCGATCTCGATCTGCTTGCAGGCGATGATTTCTGTTAATATATCTGTCATTGTATGAGGCGTTTGGTAGTGGAATACTGGGTGTGTAATCAACTGTTCAGTTCCACAAATTTTTTCAATGTATTCAATGCTTTTCCGCTTTCCAATGATTCACGGGCGATGGCCACGCATTCTTCTATCGGTTTGGCCGGTTCCATGGCTTGTATGGCAAAAGAAGCATTAATCAGCACACAGTCTGTCTGGGCTTTGGTGGCTTTGTTCTCCAGTACGTTATTGAAGATTTTTGACGCTTCTTCGGGAGTGTTCCCACCATAAAGCTCTTCTTGTCTGGCAAGGGAGAAACCCAGTTCGGATGGCTTGTAGATGGTTTCGTAGCGATTGGTCATCACTTTGAATTCATCGGTCAGTGAGATTTCGTCGTAACCGTCCAGGTTGTTTACTACGGCAAAGCCAATGCCTAGTTTCTGGAATACGTTGGTGTAAAGGCGCATTTGCGGCAGATCGGCGACCCCTAGAAGTTGGTAAGCCGGAAGACATGGATTAACCAGCGGACCTAGCAGGTTGAATATGGTACGTACTTGCAGTGCTTTGCGGACAGGGCCTACACTTTTCATGGCAGGATTGAACAACTGGGCATGCATATAGACCATTCCACATTCTTCCATAGAACGGGTCAGCTTATCCGGATTATTAGTGAATTTTACGCCGTGTTGTTCGATGACATTGCTGGCTCCGCTGACGGAAGTCGCGCCATAGTTGCCATGTTTGGCAACATGATATCCGGCTCCCGCTACAATGAAGCAGGCGCAAGTAGAGATGTTGAAGGTATTTTTTCCATCACCGCCTGTACCTACAATATCAATAGGGGTGTAAGCGGAAAAGTCTATAGGTATGCGGGTGGTGAGCAATGCTTCACGGAAACCTATCAATTCTTCTACTTTGATGCCGCGCATTTGGAAAACGGTCAGCAGAGCGGCTATCTGTGCGTCGTTATACATTCCCCGGGTTATGTTGAGCAGCAAATTCTTTGCTTCTTTTCGGGTCAGTTCCTCGTGATTGAAGAGGCGGGATAATATAGCTTTCATATTTATTATGTACGGTTTGGTTTATGCGTTTAGAAAGTTGGCTATCATGGTTTTACCATCGGGGGTTAGTACGGATTCGGGATGAAACTGGATGCCGTGGATATCGTATTCTTTATGTTTCAATGCCATAACGAGACCTTCCCGGCTTACTGCGGTTATTTCAAGGCACTCAGGGAAACCGTCCGTATCTACCACCCATGAGTGATAACGTCCTACCGGCACTTCATCCGGCAGTCCGTTGAAAATGTAATCGGTTTTCTCTCCTTTGTCTTTTAATTGATTCTTTTTAATTGAGATGGGGGTCTGTACGCCATGAAATACTTCGCTCAGATTGGTCAGTTTGCCGCCAAAAGCTTCTCCTATGGCCTGTTCTCCCAAGCATACACCCAGAATCGGTTTCTTGCCGGCATATCTTTTAATTACTTCGAGCAGCAGGCCTGCTTCTGATGGAATACCGGGACCGGGTGAAAGAATGATTTTATCGAATTTTTCCAATTCTTCCAGTTGGAAAGCATCATTACGTAATACGGTAACTTCGGCTCCCAGTTCTTTTACCAAATGACTCAAGTTGTAGGTAAATGAGTCATAGTTGTCTATAATTACTGTTTTCATGATGATTCGTTTTTACATTTGTTCTGCCAGGATGATTGCTTTTTTAAGTGCTCCCAGTTTGTTGTTTACTTCTTGTAACTCGTACTCTTCATTGCTCTTAGCTACGATGCCGCCACCGGCTTGAAACCATAGTTCGTTGTTGCGGCTGACGAATGTACGAATGGTAATAGCTTGGTTCAATGTGCCGTTCAGCCCGATAAATCCGATGCAACCTCCATAGGCTCCACGGCTGTGAGGTTCGTATTCGCTGATCAGTTGCATGGCTTTTACCTTCGGAGCGCCACTCAGAGTTCCGGCCGGGAAAGTATCAATAAATGCTTTGATGGGATTGGCTTTGGGGTTCAGTTCGCCACTGACCCGGCTTACCAGATGAATGACGTGGCTGTAATATTGAGCTTCTTTGTAAAATTCTACTTGTACATCGTGACAATTGCGGCTCAAGTCATTGCGTGCCAGATCTACCAGCATTACGTGTTCTGCATTTTCTTTGGGATCAGCCAATAGGTTGGCGGTGAGTTCAGCATCTATTTTCTTGTCTCCGTTGCGGCGGGTGGTTCCGGCGATAGGGTCGATGGTGGCACGTCCGTTTTCTATTTTACAGTGGGTCTCGGGAGAGGAACCGAAAATACGGAAGCCCCCGAAATCGAAGTAAAATAAGTAGGGGGACGGGTTGATGCTGCGTAAAGCACGGTAAAGTTTGAAATCATCTCCTTCGTAACGTTGGATAAAACGGCGTGAAAGGACGATTTGGAAAACATCACCGCGCATACAGTGGGCAATGCCTTTGCGGATGTTCGCCTTATGCTCTTCATCGGTCAGGGTGCTGGTAGTTTCGCCCACGGCACGGAAGTCGTAAGTGGTATAGTTACGGTTGTGGATTGCTTTTTCCACATAATCCAGATGGCTGTCCTCACCGTCCTGCAACATTTCCAGTAATAACATTTCATTGCGGAAGTCATTGAAGACGATCAGGTATTTATATAAGATATACAACATATCCGGAGCATCGTTCTTAGGGTCACGGCTGTCTTTTACATTGATATGTTCGAAGTAGCGTACGGCATTGAACGTGGTATAACCATACAGTCCGCAGTAGTTGTTGTATTCTCCGCTTACCTTGAAACGATTCAGAAAATCGGAGATCGCATGGTCTGCCCGGAAATGTTCGGTGATGGGATGTTCTTCCATGCTGCCGTCAGGGTAGGTGGCAGTGGCTATGCCATGGTTGATTCCGATGCTGGCTACAGGATTCAGTCCGATGAAAGAACGGTTGTTCTCACTTCCATGATAGTCGGAACTTTCCATCAGCGCACTCTGTGGGAAAATGTCGCGTACTTTCAGATAAGTACTGACCGGTGTATGTAGGTCACCCAGTATGGTTTTGTATCGGGTGGTATAGGTAAAAGTTTTCATTGTTTCTTTTCTGTTTATAGTTGTCCGTATAAGATTTTTACTCTCGTGGGTTTCTATGTGTTATTGCAGGGAGGCCCCTTGTGCTGGATTCTTTCAAGTAGGTTTCAATATCCTTATCTCCGCGTCCTGATACGGTGAGAACCACTATATCCGTTGGCTTGAATCTCATTTTGTCCAGTGCTCCCAATGCATGAGCCGATTCCAATGCAGGAATAATACCTTCCAGCCGGGTCAGTTCAAATGCGGCACGGATGGCTTCATCATCGTTTATGGCGAGTACCAAAGCGCGTTGCTGTTTGGCTAGGTTGGCATGCATGGGGCCTATGCCCGGATAATCCAGACCGGCAGAGATGGAGTAAGGTTCCTCTATTTGTCCGTCCTCGTTTTGGATAACCAAGGTCTTTGCTCCGTGGATAATTCCCATTTTCCCCAGTTGGATGGTAGCGGCCGAGAAACCGGTGTCTATGCCTTTGCCTCCTGCTTCGGCCAGGACAATCTGCACACGTTCATCATCTATATAGTGATAAATGGTTCCTGCCGCATTGCTTCCTCCTCCTACACAAGCCATCAAGTAATCGGGATATTCCCTTCCTTCCTGTTCTTTCAGCTGCTTTTTGATTTCTTCGCTGATAACGGATTGCAGACGTGCCACCATATCAGGGTAGGGATGAGGGCCTACGGTAGAGCCGATGACATAGTAAGTATCTGCAGGGTGGCAACACCAATCGCGGATGGCTTCGTTTGTAGCATCTTTCAGTGTCATGTTGCCGGAAGTGACCGGGCGGACTTCGGCTCCCAGCATTTTCATCTTTTCTACATTGATATGCTGGCGTTCTACATCGGTCTTGCCCATGTAAACAATGCATTGCATGTTCATCAAAGCGCATACCGTGGCGGTGGCCACACCATGCTGTCCAGCTCCGGTTTCTGCAATGATACGTTTTTTCCCCATACGTTTTGCCAGTAACACCTGGCCGATGGCATTGTTGATTTTGTGTGCTCCGGTGTGGTTCAAATCTTCACGTTTCAGGTAGATTTTACAGCCGTATTGTTCGCTTAGCCGGTTTGCCAGGTATAGAGGTGAAGGGCGTCCCACATAGTCGTGTAGTAACTGGTGGAATTCTTTTTTGAATCCTTCACTTTCCAATACTTTGGAATAGGCATTTTTTAACTCTTCCACACAGCGATGAAGGATTTCGGGAATATAGGCCCCGCCAAATTCGCCATAATAACCTTCTTTGTTTACCTGATAAGTTTTCATTGTCGTTCTATATTAAATTTTGATTGTTAATTGCACTAACGAAAAAAGGCCTGTCGTAAGTACGACAGGCCTTCAGTTTGAATATCCTTATTAGAATGTCAGGTATATATACATGGTCTGGTTCCCTTACGACTTGTTTAGTTGTAAGAAACGCCACCAATATGTATTTACCATGATTCTATTCATAAAATCTGTTTTTATTTTGGGGCAAATGTAAGCGTTTTGTTTTAAACTCCAAAGAAAAACTTACTTTTTTTTTATTTATTTGCAGCCTCGTGTATTTTCCCTTTCACTTCTTCCACTTTCTCACCTACTTTTCCGGCTACTTCACTGCTTACTTGTTCTGCTTTATGTTTTGCATGATGAGCCAGGTCTTTTGCATCTTCTTGTAAGTCCTGAATGGCATCATACACGTCTCTTCTCAATTTGCGGCCTCTGTTGCTGTGCGCAAAACAACTTAATGCACTGCCGACCAGCGCTCCTAGTGCCAGTCCGGCAAAGAATTTTCCATTATTCATAATCTTATTACTTTAAATTGGTTTTATAAATGAACATTTCGGGTGGCGGAATGGTTTTAATACATCAGTTAATAAATCATTAAAATGAAGTGTATGAAACGTAAACTTTGGATAAGGATAGGTGCCGTGTTGTTGGCAGGATTGCTGTTATGGTGGCTCTTTTGGGCTATTTTGATCGATGAGGACGAGAATGAACAAAGTCTGCCTGAAACAGAACAGATAGAGTGATTTGCCATATGATAAAAGGATGATCTTCAGGCATGGGTACGAAAGAACATATTGGAATAGTCGGTAGAATATTCTGTTTGCTAAAGTCTATAGAACAATAGAATGTAGTTCTAAGCTTATGACAGGAAAATCTGTTCCGGCTTTCTTCTTTTGTTCTTCTGTCTGAAAAATTAATATCCATTTTGCATCTGTCTTCTCAGAAATAATCAGTATATTCGCTTCATTAACCAATTAGACATGATTGAATATGAAAACAATGAATTATTCTATAATCAGATGTATCTGTGCATTGGTCATCGGTGTGTTGCTGGTGGCATGGCCTGAAGCTGCCATTCTTTATCTGGTTATTACAATCGGTGTCCTGTTTCTAGTACCGGGACTCTTTTCTGTATTTGGGTATTTGATTCGTGGCAAGCAGGATGGCAGCAGTTTCCCTATTGCCGGGCTTGGTAGCCTTTTGTTCGGATTATGGTTGATGATTATGCCGGCATTTTTTGTCGGTATTCTGATGTATGTGCTGGGTGCTGTTTTGGTACTGGCGGGAATCAGTCAGATTGTGAATTTGTCTGCTGCGCGTAGTTGGACGGTGGTACCGGGAGGTTTCTTTGTGATACCTGTGTTGGTGCTGATTGCAGGTATTGTGGTATTATTTAATCCATTTACGGCGGCGGCTGTTCCATTCATCATTCTGGGAGTGAGCAGCATTGTATACGGACTGTCCGATTTGATAAACATCATCCGCTTCCGTCAGAAGAAAGAACCGGGTATGCCTGAAATAGAGGATATTACTCCTATAGAAGAGATAAAAGACTAATCCGATTGATATGAAAATACGAGGGGGCTATATTTTATATCTTTTGATTTTATGTGCGGTTGTAGGTTGTAAGGGAACTTCTTCACCTTCCACCGCATCCGAAACGGATAAGTATGCTGGGACATGTGAGGGGGAAAAAGCGAAAGCTATTTTGTGGGTGGATTATAAAAGAGGACGTAAGATAGCGGACGGGACTCCGATAAGAACGGTAAAAGTCTATGCGGATGTTCATGCCGATGGAAGTCTGAAAGTGCTTTCTTGGTGTAAAAAGCAGCCGATGAAGGTAGAAAATTACTTATTGAAAAGGGTGGCAGTTTACCGGATCAGGAAAGAAATGTTCGAAGGGGGGTATCTGAAACCGGGAGAACAGTATTTGCAGTTGCGCTATCTGCCGGGAGAGGTGAAATAATATGTTGTAGGAAGCATTGAAATTCGTAGAAAAAGGTTTTTGTTTCTTTTATATTTCGTATCTTTGTGTAACACAAATTGTTAGAAATATGAAGAAACAAATCTTATTGTCTTGTGCACTTGCCTGGGCTGTGATGGCAGGTGCTGAAACGATTGACATTACTACTTTCCGTTATGCCGGCCCCTACATTGTACAGGCTCCTTTTCAGGTGGACAGCGTGGATGTGAATTCAAAGACTTTTGTATCCGGACGTCTGTTAGATACTCATCTTTCTGTGGACGTATTGCAGCAGGGAACTTTATTTACAGGCGGAGTTTTGCCGGGAAGTGACTCGGGATATGCCTTGCACATGGTGGGCTTTGTGTTGGAGAATACTCGTTATGCTACGGCCAAGTTGAAGATTGACGGTCTGGAAAAATACCAACTTTATGTAGATGGGAAAAAGCAGGAAGGGACTGAACTCGCTTTGGAGCCGGCCACCCATTCTGTAGTTGTTAAATATCTTTCTGAAACAGGGAAAACAGATTCCTTGAAAGTGAGTGTGGATACGGATCAAGAGGGAAGCATTTCACTTAAGCAAGATAACAAAAAGCTATATACTTTGGCGGATGTGTTGCATGGAACTCGTTTTGCCGGAGTAGGACTTTCTCCTGATGGCAGATATCTGATTACTAATTATCGTACGACTTGTGTAGGTGGCCGGTCGGCCGGCAGTACGCGTATTACTGAACTTGCCAGCGGTAAGGTTTTGGCGGAGCGTACTGAGAATATGCAATGGATGCCTCGTTCTAACCGTTATTATTATACCCGTACAGGAGTGGATGGCAGGCAGCTGATAGTTGTGGATCCACTTACCGGAGTGGAGGCCGTGCTGGTGAATAAATTACCTGACGGGTATTTCCAGTTCGCACCTACGGAAGACTACCTGCTTTTCACCATGACCCAGGAAGGACCGAAAGAACGTAAAGAAATTTATGAGGTACTGGAGCCGGATGACCGCCAGCCGGGATGGCGTAACCGTTCTTATCTGGCTAAATATGATTTGAAGACCGGTTTGTTGCAGCCACTGACTTTCGGTTATCACAATGTCTGGGCTGCCGATATTTCCAATGACGGCCGGTATCTTTTGATGATGACCAGTCAGAGCCGTCTGACCAAGCGTCCTACTACTTTATTCTCACTATATCGGTTGGATATGCAGACTTTACAGGCGGAATTGCTGATAGATAAAGATGGTTTTATCAGTGGAGCCCGTTTTTCACCTGACGGAACGCAGGTATTGGTATCCGGCTCGCCTGAATCGCTGGGTGGAATAGGGAAAAATGTAAAGGAGGGGCAGACTCCGAGTATGACGGACGGTCAGCTTTATTTGCTGAATATAGCTGATAAGAGGGTCACTCCGCTGACGAAAGATTTTAATCCCAGCGTACAGCGTGCCGTGTGGAATAAGGTCGACGGGCAAATATATTTCACGGCCGAGAACCGTGACTGTTACAGTTTGTACCGGATGAATCCCGCTGATGGGAAAATTCTGCAACTGGAGGTTTCAGAAGATTTGGTCAATTCATTCTCATTGGCGCAAAATGCTCCGGTTATGGCCTATTATGGACAAAGCGCCTCAAATTCCGACCGTTTGTACACCATGAATACCAAAAAGATGAAATCATCTTTGTTGGAAGACTTAAGTAAGGACATCTTGAAAGATGTGGAGCTGGGCGAATGCAAGGCTTGGAGTTTTACCAATTCGCGTGGTGATACCATTTACGGCCGTTATTACCTGCCGCCTCATTTTGACGCTAACCGGAAATATCCTATGATTGTGAATTATTATGGTGGGTGCAGTCCGGTCAGCCGTAATTTTGAAAGCCGTTATCCGCATCATGCATACGCGGCATTGGGCTATGTGGTGTATGTGATAGAACCTAGCGGTGCTACCGGTTTCGGACAGGAATTCTCTGCCCGCCACGTCAATACAGCCGGGGAAGGGGTGGCACAGGATATTATAGAAGGTACAAAGCTGTTTTGTAAAGAACATGCTTTTGTCAATGACAAGAAAATAGGCTGTATAGGTGCGTCCTATGGCGGCTTTATGACACAATACCTGCAAACACAGACCGATATTTTTGCAGCGGCCATCTCTCATGCCGGTATCAGTGACCATACCAGTTATTGGGGGGAAGGATATTGGGGATATTCGTATAGTGAAGTTTCCATGGCGGATAGTTATCCGTGGAGCAATCCTGATCTTTTTGTAAAACAAAGCCCGTTGTTCAATGCGGACAAGATACATACGCCTTTGCTGTTCCTGCATGGTGATGCGGATGTGAATGTACCGGTGGGAGAGAGTATTCAGATGTTTACAGCACTGAAATTGCTGGGACGCGAAACAGCTTTTGTGGCGGTAACGGGGCAAGATCATCATATTGTAGACTATGGCAAGAGGATCCAGTGGCAGAATACAATCTTTGCCTGGTTTGCCAAATGGTTGCAGGACGATGCGACTTGGTGGAACGCTATTTATAAGCCGAAAAACTTATAACTTTTATGGTGTAAGAGACTTTGGACATGTGTTTTTATATTGTTAGTATGTATAAGCTTATACGTTAGTATATGTAGGCTTATACGTACTGATGTATGACCTTACACGTACTAACGTGGGCTGAGTCTGTTTTCACTATCCGTTTTCCCTATACTGTTTCGGTGACATTCCTGTATATCTTTTAAAATATTTCCCAAAGAATGAGATATCTGGGAAATTAAGTGAATAGGCTATCTCCTGAATAGTAAGATCGGTGGATTTTAGTTTGGCTTCCGCATCTGTTATCACTAGTTTGGCGATGATATCTGTAACAGTTTTTCCCGTAATCTTATTGACAGTAGTGCTGAGGTGCTGAGGGGATATATGAAGCAGATCGGCATAAAAAGCTACACTCCGTTCTTTCGTATAATGTTTGATGATATATTGGACCAGACGTTTTACAATTTCTTCTCCACGATTGAAAGTACGTGTGGTTACATTGGTGTTCTGATGAATGCTGCCTACACCATGCAATATAGTGAGCAGCATGGTGCTGATTAAGTCTTTATTGGGCTTGGCTCCCATACGTTTCATTTTTATCAGCAACATAAAATAGTCTTGAAACAACTCGGTTATTTCGGGACGCAGAGGAATAATGGGCGTGTCAATCAGGGCTGAAAGATAGTTCATGGTGGAATTGAAGAGGTTTATTCCATTCAGCAACTCTTTGTTGAACCCTATCAGGTACAGACGGCAGTCGGGACTTTGCCGGTGGACATGTACAAAGGTTTCTGGCAAAATAGTGACAATGTCGTTCTTTTGTATCTTGTGTTCAGACAGATGGATCGTTATGTCACATTCACCTCGCAGGCACAGAAGGAACAAGCATCCTTCCATTCGTTGCGGGTAGTGGTAAATACGGCCTAATGATCCTGTCATGTCAATTTCTGCAACGAAATCCTTATTTGATTTAAATAGGTTAATGTCATCTATATACTTCATAAAAATAAAGAAGATTTTGATTATGCACCACAAATATAGGACAGTTAAAGCAGATAACAAAGAAAATGCTTAAAAATAGACTAATATATCTTACTGTTAGCACTTGTACGCCTTTAATAATTATGAGAACTTTGCAGCGGAAACTAATAGTGAAGATTAACAGTATGAAAGGTAAAAATTTGTCTATCATGGCAATGATTGCAGCAGTGTTCTGTTCTTGCGGACAGCAACCTGCACAAGAACGCGGTCCCCGTCCCGTGAAATTGGCGGAAGTGACCTCGTTAAGCAGGATCGAAAAATCGTATTCAGGTGTTGTGTCGCCTGATCAGTTCAGTGACTTGGCCTTTAAAATGTCCGGTCCGCTGGTAGCAATGAATGTACTCGAAGGACAGCGGGTAAAGAAAGGACAGGTAGTGGCCGAAATTGATCCGACAGATTACAAATTGGATTATGACGCTAAGAGGGCTTCATTTCAAAAGGCGGCATCACAGATGCAACGCGCGGAGAAACTATTGGCTAAGAACGCCATTTCCATGCAAGAATTTGAAACGACCCAAGCTTCGTATACCAATGCCAAATCGGCATTTGAAGATGCGCAAAACACATTGAATGACACAAAGCTACGCGCTCCATTTGATGGTTTCATCCAAAAAAATACGTTGAAAACTATCAGCGTGTACAACCAGGACAAGGAGTAGTGTGTTTGATTAATCCGGCTAAATTGCAAGTGGAGTTCACTATCCCCGAAACGAATATTTCTTATGTAACTTCTCCTTCTACTATTTACGTAGAATTTGATGCCTATAAAGGAAAATTATTTCAAGCAAAAGTAAAGGAGTATGTAGAGGCTTCTCCCGATGGGGCAGGAGTTCCTGTATTCCTTTACATTGATGATCCGGAATTTGATTTGAAAAAATACAAGGTATCGGTGGGGTTCTCATGTCGTGTTATTGTCAATATTGAGAATGATGTGGTAAAGGAAGGGATTACAGTACCTTTGTCGGCTGTAGTGTTTGACAATACATTGAATGTAAAAAAGTATTGTTTATAATCCATCCACACAGAAAGTGGAACAACGCAAAGTCAACGATAAGGGTACTATTGTTGGACGTAATGACTTGATTGTTACCGGAGATGTGAAAGCGGGTGAACAGGTCGTTTCTGCCGGAGCCTCTTATCTTGTGGATGGTCAGCAAGTAAAAATATTAACAGAATAAAAAAGGAGAAAGCATATCATGAATATTCCAAAATATTCTTTGGAGAACCGGAAGGTTATCTATTTCTTTTTGGCTATTTTGCTGATAGGTGGAGTAATCTCCTTCTTCAAGCTGCCTAAGAAAGAAGATGCGCCTTTTGTGATAAAGACTGCGGTATTGGTTACCCAGTATCCGGGAGCGAACCCACATGAAGTGGAGAAACTGATTACGGAACCGATTGAACGCGAAATTCAGTCCATGACAGATGTATATCAGATTAAATCGGAATCTTATTTCGGACTGTCCAAGATTTCTATTGAACTTCAGCCTACGATTGATCCGGATTATATGCCTGTGAAATGGGATGAATTACGTCGTAAAGTGGCGAATATACAACCCAAATTGCCCAGTGGGGCGTCTACCATTACAGTGAATGATGACTTTGGTGATGTGTATGGCATTTATTATGCTTTGACCGCTGATGAGGGATTCTCGTATACTGATTTGCGTGACTGGGCCCAGCGTATCCGTACCCAGTTGACTCCGATTGAGGGAGTGCAGAAAGTGATGTTGTATGGGGAACAGACAGAAGTGATCAATGTCAAGATATCCACCTCCAAACTTTCGGCACTGGGCATTGATCCCACTTCAATTATGGGCATCTTGCAGAAGCAGAATATACAGGTGAATACGGGAGATATAGCGACAGAAATTTATCAGTTGCGCTTGCGTACGGAAGGAACTTATACCAGTCTGGAAGATATAGAAAATCAGTTGATTATCAGTAAGGACGGACGGGAAGTCCGTTTGGGGGATATTGCAACAGTGGAGCGTGGATACTATGATCCGCCTTCAACCTTGATGCGGGTCAATGGTAAACGTGCTATTGGTATAGGTGTGGCCAGTGGAGCAAAGGATAATGTGGTAGCTGTGGGTAAAGCAGTGGACGAAAGGTTGGCGGAAATAGAGCAATTGTTGCCTATCGGTATTGAACTTGCCTCCCTTTATCCTGAGGATAAGATTGCCGATGAGGCGAATAATGGCTTTATCCTGAATTTGATAGAATCATTGGTTATTGTTATCCTGATTATCTTTGTGGTGATGGGATCGCGTGCCGGTATGCTGATAGGTAGTTCGTTACTTTTCTCAGTAGGTGGTACTTTGCTTATTATGTTGATGTGGGGAGTAGGATTGAACCGTACTTCTTTGGCGGCATTTATTATCGCCATGGGTATGCTGGTGGATAATGCCATTGTGGTGACAGATAATGCGCAAATAGGTATCAAGCGCGGAAAATCACGTTATCAGTCATTGATAGAGGGGGCCATCAAGCCGCAGTGGGCATTGCTGGGCGCTACTTTTATTGCTATCTGCTCTTTCTTGCCTTTGTATCTGGCACCGGCATCCGTGGCTGAGATTGTGAAACCACTATTTGTTGTATTGGCTGTGTCACTGGGATTGAGTTGGATTCTGGCTTTGTGCCAGACTACGACTTTTGGTAATTTTATTTTGAAAGAAGCTGTTCCCGGCGGTGCAATGAAAGATCCGTATGATACTAAACTCTATCATAAATTCGAGAAGTTTCTGACCTTGCTGATTAAACGCCGTTTTGTGACATTGACCACCGTCTTTGTGACTTTGGTGCTTTCTTTGGTTATTATGGCTGTTATGCCTCAGAGTTTTTTTCCGAAAATGAATAAGCCTTATTTTCGTGCTGATCTGGTATTCCCTGAGGGATTCAGTATTCATGCGGTAGATCAGGATGTGATGAAGGTGGAGGGTTATTTGAAGAATCATGAGAAAGTTAAATCATATTCGGTGACATTGGGTGGTACTCCGTTGCGTTACTATTTGGCAAGTTCTTCTTTTGGACCGAAGTCTAACTATGCTAATGTGATGGTGGAAACTAAAGACCCCGAAGATGCAGCCGAAGTAGAACAGCAGTTTTATGAGCACATGACCCAGAACTTTCCCAATATCATTACCCGTTCGGCACTTTTTGCTTTGTCTCCGGTGCCTGAAGCTGCTATTGAGATCGGTTTTATCGGTGAGAATCCCGATACATTGACCGCATTGGTTGAAAGGGCGAAGAAAATAGCCCGCCAGTGTGATATGGTGACGGATATCCGTTCTAATTGGGGAGATAAGGTGCCTGTGTGGAAACCGATGTTCTCTCAACAGAAAGGTTTACGCTTGGGAATTACCCGTCAGCAGGTTGCTAATTCATTCCGTACGGCTACCAATGGTTTGCCTTTGGGAGAATATCGTGAGGGGGATGTTTCCTTGCCTATTCTGTTGAAAGATGAGGATGTGGAAAAAATGAACTTGAATGATGTGAAAAGTATGCCTGTATTCAGTACGAAAGGAAATTCCGTGAAAGTGGAACAGGTGATCGATAATTTTGCTTTGGGTTATGATTATAATGTAGTCCGCCGCTTTAACCGCGAGCGTTGTATGATGATGCAATGTGAACCTAAACGTGGAGCCAATACGATGGCTGCGTTTAAACAGGTGCTCACTGCCGTACAAGAGCAGATGCGGTTGCCCGAAGGGTATAAAATGAAATATTTCGGCGAGCAGGAAACACAGGATGTGAGTAACGCTGCATTGGCGAAGAATATTCCGCTGACCTTCCTGTTGATTTATGTGGTTCTGCTGTTTCTTTTCCCCAGCAACTACCGCAAGCCGGTATTGATTATGCTTATGTTGCCGCTGGTGTTTATTGGTGTGGTATGGGGATTGCTTTTGTTTGGTAAGTCATTGGACTTCTTTGCCATCCTCGGTCTGTTGGGATTGATTGGTATGAATATCAAGAACGCCATTGTGCTGGTCGATGAAATCGGACTTCAGTTGAAGGATGGAAAGGGTGCTGTGCCTGCCGTGGTCGAGGCTACCAAGACACGTATCGTTCCGGTGACCATGGCTTCCGGAACTACTATTCTGGGTATGCTTCCATTGTTGGGCGATGCCATGTTTGCAGGTATGGCGGCTACCATTATGGGTGGTTTGTTCGTATCAACGGTACTGACCATTTTTGTTCTTCCGGTAACTTATTGTATTTTCTTTAAAATCAGAGCAGACAGATAATGAAAACTAAGATGATCTATATTATAAGTATGGCTTGTATGACCGGTACACTTTCGGCTCAGACTGTCGTGGATTATTCTACCTTTGAACAAAAGGTACTGGATTATAGCCAAACCTTAAAACAGAGTGTGGCGCAACGTACAGCTATGCAGAAGGCTATGAAAGCGGCAAAAACCGCTTTCTTTCCGGCTGTTGATGCAACGGGAAGCTATCAGTATCGTATTAACAAATACGAGATGGATTTTGGCGGAATGGCTGTTCCTATGGAGCACGATTCATACAGTGCCGAAGTAGGGGTATCACAACCTATTTATGCCGGTGGCAGTATCTATCACAATTATAAGGCTTCCCAAATACAAACTCAGATGGCGGATAAGTCGGTGGATTTGACAACGGATAATATTATCTATGCCGCTGAAGCCAGTTATTGGGGAACAGCCGCACAAAAAGAAATGTATGAAACGATGTGCCAGTATGTACAGATTATTGAGCAGTTGACCAAAGTGCTGCAAGATAAGTACGATGATGGCTATATCAGCAAGACGGATCTCATTCAGATGCAGACTCGTTTGAAAGAGGCTGAATTGCAACGTTCCAGCAGCTATCAGTCTTATCAGGTCGCCTTGCAGAATATGAATGTACTCATGGGATTGGAACCGCTGGCTGAAATGGATTTGACGGATTCTATTTCTACCATATTGCCTATGCCTGCCTTTGTTGGAGCGGAAACAGCCTTGAATGTGCGTCCCGATTATGCTATCTCCCAATTGGATGTGGATTATCAGAAAAGACAGGTAAGTCTGGCTGCCGCCAAGTACAACCCTTCTCTTTCTATCGGTTTTAAAGAGACATGGGGAACACAGATGTTGAACATTTCGGGCGAAACTATGTTTAATAGTAATGTGTATGCCTCTATTAAATTGCCGATTTTCCATTGGGGAGCCCGCTTTAAATCGACGGCTGCACAGAAGGCTATTTTATTGGGCAAGCAGTATGCATTGCAAGATAAGCAAGACCAAATAAGCAAAGAAGTGGCGAAGGCGTGGACTAGTCTGACAGAGAATACCCGTCAGATAAGTATTGCCGAGGAGAACTGCAAACTGGCAGAAGAGAATTTGGATTTGAACACTTTTAGTTATACTGAAGGTAAGTTGACTATTTTGGATGTGCTTTCTGCACAGCTGACATGGATACAGGCATATACAAACCTTATCCAATCTTATTATGAGCAGAAGATTGCGTTGGCTGATTACAGAAAAGCGACCGGTATAAGGTATTTAGGACAGAAATAGGTAAATTCAGACCAGATTCTTATTATAAAAAAAGTCACAATAAAGCAGGTTTGGCTATCTTTGTATCCCAATCTGCTTTATTTGTTTTTATCAGTTTATGTTTACTGTAAAGCTTGTTTTAACAGTGGAAAAAATAACAGGTTACAATGAAGAAAATATCATTTTTGATCGTAATCTTTATATGTATGGCAGATGCGGCTTTGGCAGTCACGCAAGAGGGCGGTCTGTTTTATTTGCCTGAAGATACGACAACGCAACACAAAGACAGCACAGTACAGAAAAGGACTTTTTTCAAAAGATTTCTGGACTATTTTAATGATGCTAATAAAGATAAGAATCATAAGAAATTTGATTTTAGTATTATTGGCGGACCACATTACAGTACGGATACCAAACTGGGGCTTGGACTGGTGGCAGCGGGGCTTTATCGTGCTGATAGAAGTGACATGCTTCTTCCCCCGTCCAATGTATCTTTATTTGGAGATGTTTCCACTGTTGGCTTCTATATGTTGGGGATACGCGGAACTCATATCTTTCCGCAGGACAAATACCGGCTGGATTATACTCTTTATTTTTATTCCTTTCCTTCCAAGTTTTGGGGAATAGGGTACGATATGGGTAATGTAGATGCCAATGAATCTGATTTAGATCGCTGGCAAGCACAAATTAAAGCTAGTTTTTTGTTTCGGATAGCGGATAATTTATATATAGGTCCTATGGCATCTTATGATTATGTGCATGGTAAGAATATGGAACGCCCCGGATTACTGGAGGGAATGAACCTTACTACTGCTAATTATGGAGTGGGCCTTTCTTTGGCATATGATTCGCGCGATGTGTTGACTAATCCCCATAAGGGATATTATTTGAATATTACCCAATGTTTCCGTCCTAAGTTTTTAGGAAACGATTATGCATTCAGTACTACGGATTTGCGTACCAGTTATTATCATCCTGTATGGGAAGGAGGATTGTTGGCAGGAGAATTACGCGGTACTTTTAATTTCGGTAATCCGTCGTGGGCTATGATGGCGCTGTTGGGAAATTCGTATTCCATGCGTGGTTATTACGAAGGGCGCTATCGTGACAAGCATAAAATAGAGGGGCAGGTGGAATTGCGTCAGCATGTATGGAAACGTAATGGTGTTGTAGTTTGGATAGGGGCCGGAACTGTATTCAATAAGTTCAGTGCTTTGCGCATGGACAGAGTGTTGCCTAATTATGGAATAGGTTATCGTTGGGAGTTTAAAAAGAATGTAAATGTTCGTCTGGACTATGGATTTGGAAAAATGGACAGTCTGGTTTTATTTTTAATATAAATGAAGCATTTTAAAGAATTTATTCAGTGGTGTTGTGAGCCACAACGATTGTTCGTTCTGTTCATCGTTGTCTTGGCCATTCCCAATGTGGCATTGTTTTTTACAGAACAACAAATGACACTTTTGGCACGTATTTGTAATGTCATTCTGCCGGTATCGGTTTATTGGTTGATTATGACATTGGGGCGTAAACCTGGAAAGACTATTTGGATCTTATTTCCGTTTGTTTTCTTTGCGGCATTCCAATTGGTATTGCTATACCTGTTCGGGCGTTCTATCATTGCAGTAGATATGTTCCTGAATCTGACAACTACTAATTCCGGGGAGGTGATGGAACTGTTGGATAATTTACTGCCGGCTGTAATTGGTGTTTTTGTTGTTTACATTCCTGCTTTGGTCTTGGGAGGTTTCTCATGGGCCCGAGGTAATCAGTTGGAATATTCTTTTATTCGTTCTCAGCGTAAGTATGCCTTGGCAGGCATTGTTGCAGGAGTGTTATTGACTGTTATCTGCTATGCGACGCAACGTGATTATCAAGTAAAGATTGAAATGTATCCGGCTAATGTATGTTATAATTTAGTATTGGCTGCAGAACGTGCGGGCGAAACTGCCGGATATGCGGAAACTTCAAGGGATTTTACTTTTAATGCCAGTGCCGCACATGATAAAGACAGCCGGGAAGTTTATGTCTTGGTGATAGGGGAAACGGCCCGTGCCTGTAATTTCGGACTTTATGGTTATGAAAGGAATACCACTCCATTACTTGATAAAATGGAGGGGTTGGTAACTTTCACGGATGTGCTTACCCAGTCTAATACTACTCATAAAAGTGTGCCTATGTTGCTTTCGGCAGCTTCGGCTGAGGATTATGACTGTCTTTATAGACAGAAAGGAATCATTACCGCTTTCAAGGAGGCAGGATTTCATACAGCCTTTTTTTCGAACCAGCTTCCTAACCATTCTTTTATTGATTTTTTGGGGATGGAGGCAGATGATTGGAAGTTTATCAAGAAAGACACTCCGAAAGGAGCCAATATTTCGGATGACGAACTATTGTTTCTAGTAGAAGAGGAGCTAAAGGCAGGTCATCAAAAATTATTTATCGTGCTGCATGCCTATGGATCACATTTTAATTATAAAGAACGTTATCCCGAATCCATGTCTGTCTTTAAACCGGATAATCTGACAGACGCCAAATATGAGAATAAAGAGTATTTGATGAATGCATACGATAACACTATCCGTTATACAGATGGTTTTCTGGCTTCTTTGATCACTTTATTGCAGAAAATGAACTCTTTTTCGGCTATGCTTTATACTTCGGATCATGGAGAGGATATTTTTGATGATAATCGAAAATTATTTTTACATGCATCCCCGGTCCCGTCTTATTATCAACTGCATGTACCATTTTTAATTTGGTTGTCCAAAGCATATAGAGAAGAGAATGTGGAAGTACATGAAGCTATATTGCAGAACCGTGAAAAACCGGTAGCAGGAAATGCTTCTGTGTTTCATACCATGCTGAATTTGGCAGGGATACAGACACCTTATAGGGCAGATAGCCTATCGGTAGCAAATAGACAATATCTCATTCGTCCTCGTTATTATCTTAATGATCATAATCTTCCTAAGTCATTGGATAAGATAGGATTAAAAAAGGAAGACATAGAACAGTTCAGACGAAATAATCTTGTTTATCCTTGATGTGAAAAAGATTTAAAATGGTTGGAGAATTATAATAGAATTACGTATTAATGATTAATTTCGCACAGCTTTGTTATTGTATTTATTACGAAAACTATTATAATTCTTTTATTATGAAAAACAAGAAAAACAATTTCTATCTGATGGGAGTGGTGTTTATAGCCATTCTCGGCGGTTTACTTTTCGGTTATGATACAGCTGTTATTTCGGGAGCGGAGCAGGCTCTGCAAAAACATTTGGGATTAGATGCTTTCTGGCATGGCGTGACTGCTTCCAGTGCATTGATAGGTTGTGTCATTGGTAGTGCTTTTTCCGGTTATTTTGCTTCGGGGTTAGGACGTCGTAATTCGTTGCGTCTGGCTGCTTTATTGTTCTTTCTGTCTGCTTTAGGCTCTTATTATCCCGAATTTTTATTTTTCTCTAAAGGAGATACTTCGTTTGCATTGATCCTTGCTTTTAACTTTTATCGTATCATCGGGGGGGATCGGTGTAGGACTTGCCTCTGCTGTTTGTCCGATGTACATTGCCGAAATTGCTCCTTCCGAAATTCGTGGTAAATTGGTTTCTTGTAATCAGTTTGCTATTATTTTTGGCATGTTGGTAGTCTATTTTGTGAATTATATGATTAAAGATGGTATGCCGGATGAAGTGCTTGTTTCCGATGGTTGGAGATATATGTTTGGTTCAGAAGCGGTTCCGGCTGCATTATTTGGCATTTTATTGTTTTTGGTTCCTGAAACTCCGCGCTATTTGGCTATGACCCATCAGGATGATAAAGCGTTTTCTGTACTTGAAAAAGTAAATGGAACAGATAAGGCTAAAACTATTTTGTCTGAAATAAAGGCTGTGACTTCCGAGAAAAACAGAGAAACTGCTTACATACGGGTTGACAGTTATTGTAGTCGGTATCTTGCTTTCTGTATTTCAGCAAGCTATCGGTATTAATGCTGTGCTTTATTATGCACCGCGTATTTTTGAGAAAATCGGTGGCGGTGGTGATGGTATGATGCAGACTGTGGTAATGGGGGTAGTTAATATTCTCTTTACATTGGTTGCTATCTTTACCGTAGAGAAGATGGGACGTAAACCCTTGTTGATTGTTGGTTCTATTGGTATGGCTGTAGGTGCATTCTGTGTTGCATTTTGTGATGAGTTTCAGGTGGGAGGTATTCTTCCTGTTCTTTCCATCATTGTTTATGCTGCATTTTTTATGATGTCATGGGGACCTATCTGCTGGGTGTTGATTGCAGAGATATTTCCGAATACTATCCGCGGCAAGGCAGTGGCTATCGCTGTAGCTTTCCAATGGATATTCAATTATCTGGTCTCTTCCACTTTTCCTGCCATGTATGAATTCAGTCCGGTGTTTGCCTATGGGCTTTATGGCGTGATTTGTGTGCTTGCAGCTCTGTTTGTATGGAAGATGGTTCCTGAAACAAAAGGAAAGACTTTGGAAGATATGACTCGTCTTTGGAAAAAAAGAGCGAAGGAGGCTTGAGAATCTTTCTTCTGATCAAGAACTATTTCATATTGTTTCCTTTTGATAATATCGTCCGACGGATATAAAGCGTATGTCTTATATTCATCGGATGATCGCTTTATAAAGGTTGGATGAGCCATCTTTGTCTTGGACGGATGTGAATAGAGCAAGAAAAAAGACAGGCATGCGAAAATATCTTCGCATCTGTCTTTTTTCTTTTTTATCAGGATGGGATTGTTTTATTTCTTTTCCCCTATTGTTTTCAGCATTTCTTGTACGGCTGCTTCCAACTGCTGGTCTTCACCTGCCAATGCCTTTTCTGGAGTATTATAAACTTCAATGTCTGGAGAAAGTTGGTGATTTTCTGCATATTGTCCACGCATATCCATGCAACCCACCTGAGGAATACCGAACACAATGCTCGGATCGATTTGGTTTTCCCACCATACGGCAGTCATTGTGCCCGGAACCGGTGCGCCAATCAGTTTGCCTATCTTTAATTCCTTGTAAATCCATGGGAAGCCATGTGCGTTACTGTAATTGTCCTCGCATACCAATACGCAGGATGGCTTGAGCCATTTATTGAATGGGTCGCTGCCTATGTATTGTCCGCGTGGAACGAAACGCTGATATTCCTTGCCGCTTAATAAAGTGGCCAAGTCATCATGTAGCCAGCCGCCTCCATTGTGGCGTGTGTCTACAATAATAGCTTCTTTGTTGCGGCAGCGTCCCAATACTTCACTATATACTTCGCGGAAACTTTGACTGTCCATACCTTTTACGTGTACATAGCCTATGCGGCCTTCGGATAATTTATCGACTATATTGCGGCAACGTTCTACCCAACGTTTATACAGCAAGTTACTTTGTTCGCCCGTGCTGATAGCTTTGATGGTGATATCAAAACGTTTGCCGGTAGCCGGATTATATATGGCCAGTAACACTTTTCTTCCGGCTTTGCCTTCCAGTAGCGGGAAGTAGTCTTGTCCTTTTACGATAGGTTTGCCGTCAATTTTCTCGATGATGCAACCAGGAGTAACATCCGTTTTTTTCACGGCAAATGGACCTTTTGCTAATATTTCTTTAATTTTTAGCCCGTCACCATCATAAGTTTTGTCATAGAATGCTCCTAGGGTCGCTGTGGATAGTGTAGGACCGTTTGAGTAGTAACGTGCTCCGGTGTGTGAACCGTTTAACTCACCCAGCATTTCACTCAGCATTTCCTGAAAATCATAATTGTTATTGATGTATGGAAGAAAGCGTGCGTATGCTTTGTGATAGCCTTTCCAATCTACTCCGTGCAGATCTTTTACATAGAATTTATCTTCTACTTGTTGCCATACATGATCGAAAATATATTCGCGTTCACCATAGGGTTGGTAGTCGAAGAAAGCTTCGAATTCTACAGGTTTGGTTTCACCACTGCTGACAGTAACTTTCTTGATACCACCTTGGCTGCAAAGGAACAGATTCTCGCCTTTCTTATCAGGAAGCAGGGCTCCGCCACCGACTTTTTTCATGACGATTTTAGTCTTGTTTTCTTTAAGATCGTGTTCCCATAAATCATATCCGCTTTCGAAGGCTGCTTGATAATATAGTTTGTCACCCTTCGGAGTTAATACAGCATCTCCCAATCGTGAAGAATTTACAGTTAGACGAATCACACGGTCACGGCTGTTTTCAAGGTCGAAAACCAGTGGTTTTACTTCCTTCTTGTCATCTTCTTTCTTGGAGTCTTTCTTTTTATCTTTTTTATTATCAGCCTTCTTTTTCTCTTCACTCTTCTCTTTGTCTTTCTTTTCTGATTCCTCCAGCAAAGCAAGTTCTTCCTTGCTCATTCTGAAACGGTCGTATGCGTCCAAGTCGAAGAACATGATGTAGATATCCGCTTCAGCGCCCCAGCTTCCGTGGCTGCGGAATCCTGCGCGGTCACTTTCCCAAATCATGGCTTTTCCATCCAATACCCATTTGGCATTGCCGTCACTGTATCCACTTTCGGTCAGATTATGAATTTCTCCGTTGCCAGATGCGTTGACCAGTGCAACATCCTTGTTATTCCATCCGCCAATACCTATGTAGTTGGTAAGAATCCATTTGCTGTCCGGACTCCATTGATACCATTGGTCACCGTCGCTGTATGAATATTCATAGTTGCCATCCATGACGGTTCGTACAGCTTTTGATTTCAGATTCAGAACACGGATGGTAGTACGGTTTTCAAGAAAGGCTACTTCTTTGCCGTCAGGACTGTATTGAGGTTGGAATGAAGTGATATCCGAATTGGTCAGTCTTTCCTCTTTGATATCGGTTGCGTAAGCGAACTGTTTTTCTTCCTTTTTAGCTAGACTGGTTTGATAAATCTGCCATAATCCGTTTCTTTCGGAAGCGTAAACAATACTTCTTCCGTCCGGAGAAAAGTGAATATCGCGTTCCTGTTGCGGAGTATTGGTGATTTGTTTGGTGGTGCTGTATTCTGTTGATGTGACATATACATCTCCGCGTAGTACAAAAGCAATTTCTTTTGCATCGGGTGAAAGGGATATTTCTGTTGCTCCGCTACGCTTAATCTGGCGGATGAGATCTTTGTCGTTCTTGTCGGTGACAATGGAAATCTGAACTTTTTGCGGAATGGCACCTTCTTTTACCGTGTAGATTTCGCCATCATATCCATAGCATAATGTTCCATTGGAGGCGGCACTCAGGAAGCGTACCGGATGTTTGGTATGGTTGGTGATTTGTTTGGATGTATTACCGTCAATATCACGTTTGAAAATATTAAATGAGCCTTTTTCCTCACTTAAATAATAGAATGAT
>ENA-OQJM01000068-OQJM01000068.1-human-gut-metagenome-genome-assembly--contig:-NODE-68-length-32306-cov-3.755027_pt1 | contig 32306 bp, 39 predicted proteins | sample MGYA00242607_ERZ504773 | MGnify/ENA primary metagenome ERZ504773 (study PRJEB26092, sample SAMD00036355) | human gut metagenome | host: Homo sapiens | study: EMG produced TPA metagenomics assembly of... | reverse complement strand
GAAAAACTGGAACTGGAAGGCGTCTGTTAATTTCGCCACGAATGCCAACCGGGTGGAGAGCCTGGGGGATGCCGAATCTTTCTTCCCGTCGTTCAACGGAATCGGAACCCTTCAGTATATACAGCCCCTTATCGTGAAAAAAGGAGAACCCCTCGGCTCTTTTTACGGGTATAAGTTTGTGGGCATTGTGCAAAAAGACGAAGATATCAGTAAACTCCCTCCACAATCTACCGAGGCATTGGCTCCCGGTGTGGTGAAATATGAGGATGTGAATCATGATGGAGTGGTAAACGAACAAGACCGTACCATCTTGGGCAACAGCCAGCCTAAGTTTACCGGCGGTTTCAACACTACGTTGAGTTATCGCAATTTCGACCTTTTCATTTCTTTGCATGGCAGCTATGGCAACAAGCTTTTCAATACGTTGCGTGCCCGTTTTGAGAAGACCAGTACTTCGTACAACTCCTTAAAGTCTGTTGTCAACCGTTGGACGGAGGACAACCCTTCAAATACGATTCCGAAGGCAAGCAATTCGACTTCTATTGTGTCCGATGACCGATATGTGGAGGATGCCTCTTTCCTGAAAGTACGTAATGTGACATTAGGTTATAACTTGCCGTTGAAACACATTACTCCGGATGCTAAATTGAGGCTGTTCGTATCCTTGCAGAATTTCTTTACACTGACCAAGTATTCCGGTTACGACCCGGAATCCAACCGGAATGGGGTAGACGAGAGCAGCGGTCTGTACCAAGGTGTTGATTTCGGTACTTATCCTTCTGCCAAGACCGTACAGTTTGGTGTTAACCTCACCTTGTAAGTCGCAAATGATTGCATAATAGTTCGTTATTTAAAAATCTTGAGATATGAAAAAGATAATATATGCTTTATATATAGGTGCCTTGCTCGGGGCAAGCAGTTGCGCAGACCTTGACATCAATCCGGCAAGTTCCATCGACAAAAACCTGTTTTACAATACGGCGGAGGATGCTGAAAGTGCGGTGAACGGTATCTATGCCATTCTTACCAATTGGTCGACAGATTTTCAGGGAATGTACCAAAATCTGACTATCTACATGGGAGACCTTACAACGGAATATGTACGTGCCGGTGCCAATACCAACAGTGCCCACATCCGGGAACTCAGTAACATGGCAGTGCAACCCAATAATATTTTTGTGGAAGATGGTTGGGCGGAGTCTTATATCGGTATCAACCGTGCCAATATCGTAATAGACCGCCTTTCGGAAAACGATAATATAGATGTAACCGTACGTGACCGGTACATCAATGAAGCTAAATTCCTTCGTGCCTTGTTCTATTTCAATATCGTCCGTTGGTGGGGTGATGTACCTCTAATCTTGCATGACGGTGAGGGAGAAGGAAGCACGCGTACCCCGGTCGATGAAGTGTATGCCCAGATAGTTTCCGATTTGGAGGGGGCTTCGCATTTGCCCGATGTCTTTTCGGAAAGTACGGAGGGAAGAGCTACCAACGGTGCGGCACTCGCCACTTTATCCAAGGTGTATCTTACGTGGGCACAGACGGCATCTCCCCGCGGTAAAGCCGAAAGCCGTGACTTTTATGCCAAGTCCATTGAATATGCCGACTGTGTTATTGCTTCCAATAAGTACAGGCTGGTAGAGGATTTTACAGAACTGCATGCAGTAGACAAGAAAAACGGTCCTGAGCACATCTTCTCTATCCAGCATGCCGAGTTGAGCAATGTCACCGGGCACTGTACCTTTGCGATGGGATGGAGCGATTCCGAACCGGTACTTATCACCAACGATGTCCGTTTCTACGAAGAAATGGATGACGCCGATCAACGCAAAGCCGGCAGTTGGGCAAAACGTCTGTGGAATCCCAATACGAATGAATACTTTACGTTTAAAGTCCCGCTGTTTCGCAAGTACATAGATACCATCAACTATGCCAAGAACCAATTTGCCGGACGGAATACAAATAATGTCTATATCCGGTATGCGGAAGTGCTTCTTATCAAAGCAGAAGCCGAGAATGAGTTGAATGGTCCTACTTCCAATGCTTATGAGGCTATTAACCAGGTACGTCGTCGCGCCTATCGCCATTTTCCGGTTACCGTTCCTTCTATGCACGATTTGCCGGCAGGACTTTCGCAGTCTGAATTTCGTGAGTGGTTGCAACAGGAACGTTTCAATGAGTTTATTCTTGAAGGGCAACGTTGGTTCGACCTGGTAAGATGGCACATCTTGGTGAAAACCCTGAAACGAGACAAACCCGATATCTCTTTCAAGAATTATCTGTATCCCATTCCGGGAAGCCAGATTTCGTTGAACCCCAAGTTGACGCAAAATTGGGGCTACTCTGGAGAAACCGGGGCATCTCCCTATGAAGGATTTGAATAGGCAGTCGGGATATCCATAGAGACAATAACTTGTTTTATATGATTTCAAATGAAGTAAGAACATGAGCAATCGCAGAGATTTTTTAAAGAAGGGAGGATTGCTGTCAGCAGGTCTTCTGGTTGGTGGTAACCTGTTTCGTGCTGTTGCATCCACATCTCAGCTGGATACGGAAGGGATTACCTATCTCCCCGCACAAGTGCGCGAAACCCGTAAGGCATGTTACCAGTTTGCTTTGCAATATTTCCACGTATGCAAGTCATTGGTCGATGTACTGGGTGAGAAGGAAGCTTTTCCTCTTGTACAACGGATTGTTTTTGAGTTAAGCCTGGACCGTAGCGACCGAATGCGGGAAGAAGCTCGCAGGCAGGGCTTGGAACCGACATTGGAGAACTTCCGGAAAGTGACGGACTTGGCTCGTAGTGCATGGGATAGCTGGACACCGGCAATGGGTGGCGTGACATGCCCTTACGCAGAAATATGGTTGCAATATTATGATGAATATCCATGGTTCAAGCGTTTTGCACCTCTGTTTTGCGATGTGATAGATACTACAAACATCGAGAACTTTACACGTACGACTTCTCATCGTATTACTAAAAACCTGCTTTGGGGAGACAGTTCCTGTGAGCGGGAATATTTCGAGAGTGACAAAGTGAAACAAGGCGAATTCACCTATGGGAAACGTAATGCATAACCCTTTATCGCCGATAAACTTTAAACGAGTAAGAAATGAAAAAGATTTTTATTACAACATTCTTCTTGGCAACATTGGTGTCCGGAAGTTTTGCTCAAAAGAAGACGGCAAGAGACAAAGAACTCAATAATGCAGCCATTTCATACCTGAACCGTTCGTTCGGGGTGTATGACCGGTTGCAGAAAAGTATATGGAGCAACCCGGAACTGGGATTCCTGGAAACAGAAAGCAGCAGGAAACACCAGGACCATCTGCGCGAGAAAGGGTTTGCCATCGAAAGCGGAGTGGCGGGTATGCCCACTGCGTATGTGGCTACTTACGGGCACGGCTCTCCTGTGATTGCCATCTTGGCAGAGTTTGATGCCCTGCCCGGTATGTCGCAAGACACGGTACCTTATCGTAAGCCATTGGTAGAGGGAGGAGCCGGACATGCGTGCGGTCACAATGTATTTGGAAGCGCTTCGGTGGCAGGAGCGGTTGCCATTAAGGAGTGGTTGGCTGCAACCGGGCATGAAGGTACTGTCAAGGTATATGGCACACCAGCCGAAGAGGGTGGTGGTGGAAAGGTCTACATGGTACGTGACGGCTTGTTCAATGGGGTCGATATTGTGCTCGATTGGCATCCTGCCACAGAAAATAGCGTGAAGACCGGTACAGGAACTGCCATACAGATGATAGACTATACATTTCGTGGCATTCCGGCACATGCTGCCGGCAGTCCGGACAAAGGACGTTCGGCATTGGATGGTGTTGAAGCATTCGATTATATGGTCAACTTGTTGCGGGAGCATGTGCCCACCTCTTCCCGCATCCATTACGTGATTACGAACGGTGGGGAGGCTCCTAACGTAGTTCCGGATTATGCCAAAGTGTCTTACTATATACGTAGTCCCAAACGTGACATTTTGAAAGGCTTGACGGAGTGGATAGGAGCAGCTGCACAAGGAGCCGCATTGGGTACCCAAACCACTGTAGAGGTGGAGATTATCGCCGGATTTTATGAGCATTTGTATAACCGGACCTTGTCGGAGGTATTGCAAAATAAATTGGAACTGGTAGGAGGTGTGGAGTATGACGAACGCGAACGGACCTTTGCCCGTGAAATCGTAAAAACACTGGGACAACCGGAGAGCATACTGGACAAGGCACTTGCCATACGGCCCTTGCAGCAGGAATTCACTTCCGAGGGAGGTGGCTCGAGCGATGTTGGCGATGTAAGTTGGAATGTTCCTACCGCGAGTTTCGGAACGGCGGCTTTTATTCCGGGCAGTGCAGGTCACAGTTGGCAGAACGCGGCTTCTGCAGGTACCACCATCGGAACCAAAAGCTTGATAAATGCCGCTAAGGTTTTTGCGTTGTCTGCCATAGAACTGTATACGCATCCGCAGTTAGTGGAACGGGCAAAGGCGGAGTTTGAACAACGCCGAGGTAGTAACTTCAAGTATGAGCCTTTGCTGGGCGATCGTAAACCGGCACTGGACTACAGAATAAAACAGAAATAATGATTTATGCGAATCAGAAGTTGAAAATCTCTTCTGATTCACAGTTTAAAAGTTTGTAATTTAGTTAATTACCCTTTTGTAATCTCATTAAAATCAGTGTATTAGAATGATAATTCCAGTTGTTTTCTAATTATGATTCCTAAGGAGAAAAAGTTAAAACTAATAGGTTTGTATATGTATATCTGTGATGTCTATAGGTCTTCTCTACGTTTCTGCTGCCAGAGATTCTGCAACAACTCCAATCCCGAGTTTACAGACGAGGAGGTTCTTACCGTCTATCTGTTCTGCGGTTACTGCCAGAGATACTTCGGCATCAAGGAAATGCATACTTTCGCCAAGGAGTATCTGTCATCGTGGTTTCCAAAACTGCCGTCTTATAAGACATTCAATACACGTTTAAACATGCTTTCAGAAGCATTTAAAGTGTTGGTGGAAACCATAATACAATCATTCAAGCTCGAAGATTGCGACTCTCTCATATCCATTGTGGATTCCATGCCGATTGTAACCTGCAAAGGAAAGAACCGGGAAGGGAAAGTCGCAACGGAGATAACATCAAAAGGGTATTGCTCTACCAAGAACATGTACTACTATGGCATGAAACTGCACATGGTAGGACAGCGAAGGGAAGGGAGAATAACTTTTCCTGAGATGATGGCTCTGACACTGGCTTCGGACAACGACCTGACCGTATTCAAAAACGAGTTCGTGCCATATCTGTACGGAAAGATCGTTCTTGCGGACAAGATTTACAGCGACTTTTCTTTCTTTGGTGAAAGCAATCCGGTTAAAGTACTTACTCCACATAAGGAGATTAAAGGAGGGTCGGAAGTGCTCAAACAAAGGGATAAAGCCGCCAGAGACTTGTTCTCTAAAGCAGTGTCCAAGGTCAGACAGCCTATAGAAGCCTTTTTCAACTGGCTGAATGAAAAAACAGAAATTCAAAGAGCGTCTAAAGTAAGAGTTAGCAAGGGACTGTTAGTACATACCTTTGGAAAGTTGGCCATCGCTCTACTTACATATGTCAATTTTTAATTTTTGAATCAGGTCGCCAACCCCTGATTCGCATGATTAGTAAACAGTTTAATGATAGCATTATGAAGAAAAGTGTGTTTTTTATTGCAGTTTTGTCTGCATGGAGTGTGATAGCATTGCCTGTTCAGGCTCAAGCCCAAGAACCTTTTACCCAGAAAGCTAACAAGCGTGAGTTGATATTGTCTGTATTGGACCAGTCCAAGCCGAATCAGTATGTTCCGGCAGCCTTCTTCCTGCATTTTGAACACAAGCTGGGTGCCAAGGCTGTACAAGATCATATCAATTTCTTCCGTGCCACAAATATGGACATCGTAAAGGTTCAATACGAAGTGGTCGTTCCCCGCTTGGAGATCAAGACGCCCGACGATTGGAAAAAGGTTCCTGTATATGGCGAAGCGTTCTTTGAACCACAACTGGCAGTGATCGAGGATTTGGCACGTGAGCTGAAAGGTGAAGCTCTGGTGTTGCCTACCGTCTATTCTCCGGTCTCTCTGTTACACCAGACGGTTGGTGACAGTTTTGTGGAACTGGTGAAGAAAGACCCGGAGGCTGTTCGTCCGGCACTGGAAAATATAACTCTGAGTATAGAGAATTATCTGCGTGCCGCACGTCGGCGCGGAGCTGATGGATTCTATGTATCCAGCCAAGGGGGTGACACAAAAACCTTCGGTACGACGCCCATCTTTAAGAATGTTATCCGTCCGTATGACAAACGAGTTAGCGAAGTGGCAAACGAGATCGCTCCCTTCAATATCCTGCATATTTGTGACTATGGGAGCAGCTATGTAAGCATTGATGACTATGCCAATTACCCAGCCAGCATCATCAATCCCCCAATCCATTTAGAGAATGGAAGTGTCGATCTGAAACATGTACAAAAGGTATTCAAACGCCCTGTCTTCGGTGGTCTCGATCGCTTGGGTGTTTTAGCAACCGGTACGCTGGAAGAGGCTAAGAAAGAGGTGGACAAGGTGATGGAGAATGCTCCTGCCAACTTTATTCTGGGGGCCGACTGTACAGTACCCAGTGATACGGACTATGATAGATTGCGTGCCATCATTGACTATGTACATTCCTGGCGTTACAATCATTAAACAATATCGATATGCGTAAGCTTCTTTCCAATACGATTGTTCTACTATTGCTGGCTGTTGTTGCCGGCATACTGGCAGGCTTCTTCATCCCCGAGGCGGGGATGAAGGGCGTGTTGGTCCTTAAGCAAATCAGTGGACAGATAATTTTTTTCCTCGTTCCTCTGATCATCATCGGTTTCGTGGCTCCTTCCATCGCATCGCTGAAAGGGAGTGTTTCACGGCTGATAGTCTTTGCCTTCTCGTTAGCATACCTTTCGTCCGTAGGCGCAGCGTTCTTTGCCATGCTGGTAGGATATCAGGTGATACCTTTGCTGGACATACGGCCTGTCACCGGGTCCCTAAGGGAACTGCCGGAAGTCTTGTTCAGCCTGGAGATTCCCCCCATGTTGAGTGTGATGTCCGCTCTGCTATTCTCGGTCTTGATCGGGTTGGGATGCATTTGGATAAAGTCGAAAGAGATTGCGGAACTGCTCTTGCAATTCCGGGAGATCGTGCTGCAGCTGGTAAAACGTATTCTGATACCCCTGCTTCCATTGTATGTGGCTGCTAATTTCTGTTCGTTATCTTATGAGGGGGATATATCCCGTTTGGGGATATTTTTGCCGGTAATACTGATTGCCATAGCCTGCCATTATCTATGGTTGTTGTTGCTCTATGGATTGGCTGCCGTTTATTCCGGTAAGAACAGTTGGCAGGTAGTCAAATTTTACTTGCCTGCCTATTTCACGGCATTAGGAACCATGTCTTCTGCGGCTACACTGGGAGTAGCTCTGGAATGTGCAAACAAGAGCCCTGTCCTGGACAAGAAAGTCTCGGACTTTTCCATTCCTCTGTTCGCGAATATACATCTTTGCGGCTCCGTTCTGACGGAAGTGTTCTTTGTATGTGTCGTATCCCAGTTGCTTTACGGACAGCTTCCCGCACTTTCCACCCTTGTTTTGTTTATCTTTCTGTTGGGAATATTTGCGGTAGGTGCGCCCGGAGTTCCCGGCGGAACAGTGTTGGCCTCATTGGGCATCGTAGTTTCCGTGTTGGGATTTGACGACGCAGGCACAGCCATGCTTATCGCTATTTTTGCTTTGCAGGATAGCTTTGGAACAGCTTGCAATATTACCGGTGACGGTGCTCTGACTTTAATAATCGGTACCTTTTCAAAGCGATATTGCAAAATATGATGTAATATTAGTGAAATACCATTCGTAGCCAAGCGCTAAATACTGGTTTCTAAAAGAACCGGACTGGACACATGAAGGAATATCCCCGATGAAATTGTGGAAGAACCGGACGAAAAATAGTGGGAACTCCCCGATATTTTCCCTGTGGCAAGCGACTCCGGAGCATATAATGGGTAACGATTTAACGGCGTAACGCGCTGTTAAACCGTCTGGTTTTCGTTTAACGAAAACACAACTTGCTGTCCTCTCTACGAGGACAACATTTTTAAGTAGAACTGTAGATTGCCCCGACTGGTGCCTTCTTCCCGATGGCAACCTCTCCCGATTTCAGTCTGCTTCTTTAGAAAAGTTGTCAATTTTTACCTATATTCCAGAGACAGAATAGCTGTAGTTTCCTGTAATTGTAGAGCATACTACGATTATTCGAGACATTAGAAAGTTTCTTTGCCGTGATAATTGAATATTCAGAGAACTGAATATTTTGATAATCGGATAATCCAAATACTATCATATCTGTAGTCTCTTGGAATGTTATACAGTGATAACTGAATAATTGGCGTTTTGGATATTGCTATATTTGGATAATGGATAAGCAATTATAAAAGACTACAATTATAAAGGGCTATAATTATACACTTCCCATCAGAGAGAAAGTTCCTTGAGCCTGCTGCCGTCCAGCCGGTGGACAGATATCGTACCGTTACAGTAAACAGCGAATGTCGGCACGTTCCCATCCTTCGGGAAAGTGATGGAGCCGGTATTACAAACCACTATACGATCCGCCCGTTCAAGTTTCCACCGGTGGGTATGGCCATAAAAAGACAGTCAAATTTCCTTTCGGCAGTCTGTCCTCATTATAGACATGTCCGTGGGTAAGAAAGAAACGTTTTCCGTTATCTACCAGCAGGATGTAATCGGACAGGATGGGAAAGTCCAGCAGCATCTGGTCCACCTCCGAATCACAGTTTCCACGGATGGCCACAATTTCACCGGCCATCGCATTAAGACGTTCTGCAATCCCCTTCGGATCAAGTCCTTGAGGTATCCTGTTCCGAGGACCATAATTCAGGATATCTCCCAAGATGCAAAGCATTCCGCATTACTGCTCTCTGTAAAATGCCAGCACTTGTTTAAGTGCCGGTAACGAGCCATGTATATCGGACACAATCAAGTATTTCATCATTATCTATTAGCTACTGGTTAGTTTTCTAAATACAAAACAAAATAGGTGTAATTTTCTGACTTCTCCAAATAAAGTAAAAGATAGTAACAGAAATGTTTTATCTACCATTTTATATTAAATAGAAATTACAATTCAATCTATTACTAACAATTAGTATTTATGCTAACTTAGAAAATTCTTTTAAGAACAGCTAAATACCATTCTATATACTAGACAGAATGATCAATTAATTGTGTCAAACTTCAGGATTATATTTTTCTCCTTTTTCCCATGCATCAGTAATCTTTTGATATCTCGGAAAGTCCTTCGATATTGGTTTAGTCCAATTCTCTATAAATTTTGGATTATTACTATTTGGTCTTGGATTAGCTGTATTCATTCTTGCTTGGACAGGAGTCCTTACTGCATCTCCCATAATTATCACATGCTGTTGTGGAAGAATCGGCAATTGCTGTAAAATATCTTCGTTGGCAACAGATACTAGTTGTCTTACATATTTCTGATCTTCAGGATTCTGAAGTCTATGAACGATAAAAGAATTGCATTGAGAAAGTACGGTTTTTAGATAACTCAGAAGGCCTTTGACTAGACACCAACAATGAAATACCATATTTACGCCCTTCTCGTGCAATACGTTCAAAAACCTTTTTCGCAATCGATTCTTTATCTCCTCTATTTTTTTCAGGAATATAATTTTGAGCTTCTTCAAGAGCAATGACCATTGGCAATTTACCTCTATCCTTTTCTGGAAATCGAGAAACAAATTCTAAAATAAGTCGCCCAATCAAACCTGTGATAGTTTCCAATACTTCATAAGGTAATAAAGACATATCAATAATTGTTATTTGACTTGAACAATCAGCACTTAGTTGTTCATGTCCAACTTTGTTTAACTGTTTCTTATAAAATTCAGAAAATAAATCACAGTCCTCTGCATTGTAAATTTTGCAAAAGTCTCCCAGTATAAATGCTATGAATTTGGCTAGTGCATGATGAATCTCTTCTGTTTGAGAAAGCAAAAGCGGTTGAGAAATTCTTTCATCACTTAAATATGATTGTAATCTTAATCTTAGGGTGGAAACAAATTCCCTCAATCTATTTCCTGTATTCTCTTGTTCATTAATCGCTTCATCAAAAAATCTCGCAATGAGTTCTTGAAAATTAAACCATATAGGTAAATCAATGTTTTTTTCAATAGCTATTTGTTCTTTGTTTTGCCTTTTTTATATACTCTAAATAATTATCATTTAACTCATTTACTATTTCTGATGTCCTTTTAATGGAGATTTCACTACCTAATTCTTTTAATAAAATTTGAAAATTTGAAAGAATAGTATCATTATTAGTAGTTATAGCTTCAGCCAAACCCAATATTTCATTTTCTTCATTATACAACCAATTTCCATAACTTTGTGTACATTTCCTTTTTTTTATTTCATCAGGTGAATTTTCGATAATATTCAGGATTCCTTTTTCCACAAATTTATCAAGTATAGGCTTATCTTTAATTTCGGTTTGATTTTTAGCAAGTCCTAATGCTCTTTTAAATACAGGGGCTTGCGTGCCAGATGTAGGTTCAAACAAATAATCAAAATCAGAGAAATTCATAAACCAAAACGGAACCTTTAAACCATTTTTATCTATATGAAATGGATTAACCTCTTGTATTTTTTTATAAGCTTCTTCCTTTGTTCCCTGAAACGCTTGTTTATATTCTCCATTTGTATCAAATACTATAAAATGGGCATTTTGTAATTTTTTTCCATTATAATCAAAATCAAATAAACTTTGGATAATAGAAGCAAATGTACATGACTTACCAGAACCTGTATTTCCTAAAATTGCAGCATGTTTACCAAAAAATTTATCTGGATTAATTTTAATCTTATAATCAGAAAAAGAGGGAGATGTGCCTATTGGTAGATAATAATCTTCTTCATAATTAATTATTTCCTTTACTTTTTGATCAAAGATACTGTCTAAATCTTCTCTCGTTACATACCATACAGGATTATCAAGGATAGGATAATTGTAAACTCCTTGAATATATTTACCATCATTATCTATTGTACCAATCATTGTCGCAACCAAATATCTTGATGATTTTGTCAGAAAAATAGCTTCTTTATTTTTTCCTAATTCTGTTTCATCAACTGCCCTGATACTAGTAACCATTGCTACAATCTTATCTGCACCAATGGGAATTATTACATAAGAATTAATTCTAGCAACCTCATAAATATCTTCATAGCCACTTTTATAAAGACTCTTTAAATCTTCATCTAATCGAATAAAAATTCTGAAACTATCAACAGATATAACTTTCCCAATATTTCTTTCCATGATTATCTATATTATTTTGCTACATTAGTTACAGTAGTACTGGGCATCGATTCTGCTCTTGTTACATTCGTTCCTAACAACTCATTCAACGTATTTGCGATTTTATCATTTGTGCTGATGACATTGAAATTAGGCATTAATGTATCTGCGAAAGTCAGAAAATCACCAAAAAATTCTCCCTCTAAAATAATAATTCTTGGATCATTTAGAGTTCTCAACCTTTGTATCTCTTCATTTTTTGTACCAACAAAATCTACTATGATTAGAGTAAATGTCGGGTTTGATAGAGCTTGATAAATAATATCATTAAAATGTTCATCACAGAAAGAGTATCCAATTGTAATTAGTACAGATTGAGATTGCGTAATTGTTACAGCAAATTGCCTAAACAGTTCCGAATAAGGTAAATCAAGGGTATATGATTTCTTTACGGCAGAAGGATATATAATAATCTCTCCTTTTTTATTCAATTTTTCAATTATATCTAATGTTTTTCTTCTATACCATAGAGATTATTGGCATCTCTTTTTTCTGAATTAACCCAAGAAAGAGAACCATGTAGCTTAAAATACCGAACAACCTTTTCAATTCTTTGTACTTTTCCTGAAGTTATAGAACCTGGGTAGAATATGTCATATTCAAATGTTTCTGGCTTAAAGAATCTCTTATGAAAACCGGCAAACCCATCTATATAATGAATGCCTAATTTATCAAAAGCATATTCAAAAGCTAAATCATAATTTGAAGTGAAAATATTGGCACGTCTAAGATTAAGAGGTCTTTGCAACAAGGCTTTTAGGAACATCTGGTGAAAATGATATTTATTTTTAAGTGCATTCTTAAAAGCTTTTTTCTTGCCACGTTTTTATTATTCTTCTTAGCTCTGAAGTTGGAATTTTTCTTTGATCAATATTGCAAACATTAAAAAGTCCCTCTTTTATTGCAACTATTAGTTGTTCAGTTTTATCAATCCTATCCTTACTCTTGTCTTGAGACAGAACAAATTCTTTTGCTATTAAGTAATTAAGAACTTTTTCATATTCAATTGCTATTTCGTGAGACTGTTTATCTCTTATAACAAGACCATCTACAATAAAATCCCATCCCCTGCTATCTTTGAATTCAGTATGATCTTTTCTATCTCCCTTTTGTTCGGCTTGCAATTCTTGTATTTCTTTATAGAAATCATCTATTAATCCTTGTGACTTAAGATATTCTTCCACCTCAATGGGAAAATTCCTAATAGAAACTGCCCCAAGGTGAATAGAAGCGCCTGTTCCAAAAAGGAAACTGACATTATCTAATTCTAGATAATTTTTTAACATCAATTTGACTTTATCAATAATCTTCCCTTGAGATAAGTTATCTGAAAGCCAATCCTGTAGTTTATTAGTATCGCCAAATAATATTTTGTTTTTCTCTGCGTCAAAATACTCGTTTTGACATTCTTTTATTTTATCCATACAAGATTCATTTTTTCACAAACTTACATAAAAATCTAAATTTATACACGTGTTCAATAAAAATAAAGACCACTCCGTCGTTTCATATATCGAGATTCCCGATTTATTAGTATCTTTCAAGTGTAACCAAAATAGTACTAATTATGAAGAACGTCTGTGGTCTTGATGTGCATAAAGATAGTGTGTTTATGTGCATCCTCAAAGAAAATGGTGATAAAATTGAAGAAAAGTTTGGTGTGTTAACTCCTGAACTTGACCGTCTTCGTGATTTATTAATTTCCCATTCTGTGGGGGAAATCGCCATGGAAAGTACCAGTATCTATTGGATTCCTATTTGGCGCGTCTTATGTAGTGATTTCAATGTAAAGCTTGTGAATCCTTATTTTATCAAACAACTGCCCGGTAGAAAGACCGATATAAAGGATGCACAATGGATTGCCACCGTGTTTCAGAAAGAACTGATTAAAGGGAGTTTTATACCTGAACCAATCATACAGGAACTACGCTTGTATGAGAGAAGGATCTTTTATCTGAACCGTAATATGCAACGTGCCGAACAAGCTATTGACCTCATACTGCAACGATGCAATATCCGTTTAAGTAATTATGTGAGTGATATTGGGGGGAAATCCATGCAAAAAGTTATTGATGCACTTATTCAAGGAAGAACAGAACCGGAAGGACTCTTGGCACTGGTACATAAGCGTACACGTAACAAACAGGGGGATGATGTAGTCAAAGCCGCACTAACGGGTATTGTGTCTAAAGCTGACCGTAATATGCTCAAATTATCACGGGAAGAAACCTTGATGTACGAACGACAGATAGAAGAATGCTACAAACAAATGAGAGAGATATGCAAATCTTATTTTGACCAAGAGATTACACTATTGCAAACAATTCCGGGAATCAGGGAGGATGCCGCCATGAGAATCATGGCAGAGATAGGAGTAGACATGAAAGCATTCCTTACAGCTTCAGCAATTGTGGGATGGGCAGGATTAAAACCCAGAAATGAAGAAAGTGCAGGAAAAATCAAAGGAAGAAAAACATTGCACGGAAATAAATATTTGAGAGTATTGCTTATTCAATGCGCATGGGCAGCATGCAGAACCAAAGAGTCCAGGTTCTTTTATAAGTATCACACATTATCAAAAAGAATGAATCATAACAAAGCACTCTTAGCAAATACTAGGAAATTATTGGTTATCATTTGGAACATATTAAAGAAAAACAGATCTATGTTAGCAACATGGGAGCAGCCTAAAAACTAAAAAAGGCAGATATAGCTAAGACCCATATATTTGTGGTGGAGAAAACCCCGTTTTCACAAACTGGTAGAAAAACTATATCTGTACACGGAAACGTGTTTGAGAGAAAAGCTCGAAGAGGAAATTAATATACTGAATTCTAGGGAGAATCCAGAAGGGAACACACGTGAGCTTTATTTATAGAGGAAATATATGTATAAGTTCACAAAAACAAGAATATTCCAGAGGAAAGTAAGCTTTCGCTATACAAAATCATAAAAATATGATATCTGCCAATTCCTGACTATCCGAGACTATCCATGACAGGGTATTTCATCTCTTCCCGCCATTCCTTTCTTTTGCAGTGTAGAACGATATACAGTTATAAGCATTACAGTTTTACAGCATTCTATTTTTATCTGATTATAAAAAAAGCGTATGAAAAAAGAACCGTTATTAATTGCCTTTGCCAGCCAGAAAGGAGGAGTCGGAAAATCTGCCTTCACTGTTCTGGCGGCCAGTATCCTTCACTACCGGAAAGGCCTGAGGGTGGGTGTCGTGGATTGCGACTCCCCCCAGCACAGCATCTCCCGGATGCGTGACCGAGACATAGAAAGCGTACAGGAAAGCGATTTTCTCAAAGTGGCCCTTTACCGGCAGCATGAACAAATCCGGAAACGCTCCTATCCGGTAATCAAAAGCAATCCGGAGAAAGCGATAGAAGACCTGCACCGCTACATCGAAGAGCAGGATGCCATCTTTGATGTCGTACTGTTTGATCTTCCGGGAACCCTCCGCAGCGAGGGGGTTGTCCATACTATTTCAGCGATAGATTACATCTTCATCCCTTTAAAGGCGGACAATGTCGTCATGCAGAGTTCCCTCCAGTTTGCCGAGGTGGTGGAGGAAGAACTGATCGCCAGGCACAACTGTAACCTGAAAGGTATCTATCTTTTCTGGAACATGATAGACAAACGTGAACGGCAGGAGACTTACGAGTCCTGGAACCGTGTCATACAAAAAGCGGATTTGCACCTGCTGGAGTCACGAATACCGGATACCAAACGCTACAACAAGGAGTTGAGCCCTCTGAAGAACAGTATCTTCCGTTCCACGCTGTTCCCTCCCGACAACCGCCAGATAAAAGGTTCGGGCCTCTGTGAACTGGTAGACGAGTTATGTGCCGTGACGCATCTGGGTGATTGTCATTCCTTATAACAAGAGGAACCATGGATAGCGGAAAGAAGAAGTTTGATCCCCGGAGTATCGATGAGAAGGCTATATTGGATATTGTAGCCCGGAAAGGGACGATACGGCCGGAATCCCCTGCAACGGCTGCGTCCCGGAAAGCGGAGGATACGGAAGAGGAGATTGCCGGGAGCAGTGAAGCTCCGGTCTTTACCACCGGGGACATCAATGCTTACAGGGCGTCCTTTCTGAATACGACCAGATCCAAATCCCGTAAATCATTGCATATTGATGCCGGGCTGCACCGCCGTATCTCTTCCCTGGTATGGGCGGTCGGGCGTGGGGAAGTGACCGTAGCCGGTTTTGTGAACCAGGTGCTGGCGCATCATTTCGAAGAGAACGGCGAATTGATAAACGCCGTGCTGGAAAAATATTACCAATCGCTAAAATCATAAGGACATGGAATACCTTTTTATTATCCTGTTCCTTTATGCCTCTTACCTGAGTATTGAAAAGTATGTCCATACGGGCGGCATTTTCACATGGAGAGGCAGGAAAGACAGGAAGGAACGTCCGACCGCACCTGCCACAAATCATCCGGAAATCCCCGTGTCCGGGGCGGAGATCATAGGCAAAAGCCGGTACCGGATGCGACAACCACTGACAATAGATGACAATAACGGACAGCTTGAACCGGGCATGGAAAAGAGTGGTACCTTTACTCCCGAAAAGGATACAGGGCCGGTTCTCCGGGCGCACGAGCCCCTTGACAAGCATACGAAATTCCCTGAAGTTCCGGTTTCTTTTCAAAGGCTGAATTATCCTGAAACCGACTATATGCAGGAGGCTTCCCCTTCTTCCGGTAAAGAAAAAGAAGAGATACCCGAACGCTATGAGATTACGGGATACGTACAGCGGAGCAATCCCCACCGGGCAACCGGTGTCACCTTTGACGATTTAGACATTATTGAGAAAGTGATGACATCGGACGGACCTACGGAAACGGAACAGGAACAAGCCCGGCAGACCTTCCGAAAGCTGGAAGGCACGAACATGGAAAGGGTTCTGCAAGCGAGTGTCCTGGGAAGCAGCGATAAACTCAAACGGTATATGCGCTTGTATATGGATAAGGGCGAGCCTCATTTATTGACAGGAAAAAACAAGGATGACATTCTCCGGGAATTTGATATAACCGAGTATGTACCTGAATAAATAGAAAAAGTAAGGAATATGAGACCGTATTTCGATTTCGGTTGATCCGGATACTGTGAGCCTTTAAAATGAAGTGTATAATTTTAAAACGAAAAGCATGAGAGATTTCTTTGACTCCGGTTGATCCAGACACGACGAGTTATTAAAACGTAGTGTATAACCCTTTAAAAAAGAAGATATGACTGGCTTCTATGATTCCGGTTGATCTTTTCCGTTACCGGAGTGAACATTCAAAACAAGTAATTAACCCCTTAAAAACGGAGGTGCCTATGATTGGTTACTATGACTCAGGTTGATCCTAAAAAGACATCGTGGTTGCAAGCAGTGGACCGCAGGAAGTTTCCTGCGGCTCATTTGAAACAAGTTTTTTATTCACATTTAATTAGTAGGTTATATATGAAAAGACATTCAAAAAAGACGGTTGCACTTATCGCATGAATAGCTGTTTCCACCCTGAGTGCCTATGCCGAGGGGGACGGAAGTGCCGGTATAACAAAGGCCACATCCATGCTTGCCAGCTATTTCGACCCGGCCACGAAGTTGATATATGCCGCAGGAGCCATTGTAGGGCTGATAGGCGCGATAAAAGTTTATTCCAAGTTTTCTTCAGGAGACCCCGATACCGGAAAAACTGCCGGTTCCTGGTTTGGAGCCTGTGTTTTCCTGATTGTCGCGGCGACCGTCCTGCGTTCATTCTTCCTGTAATATAGACGGTTATGGAATACAATATCAACAAAGGGATCGGACGAAGCGTGGAGTTTAACGGCTTGCAGGCGCAATATCTTTACTTCTTCGTAGGAGGCTTGCTTGCCGTCTTCCTGTTATTCGTCGTCTTTTATATGATAGGTATTGACCGGTGGGTATGCATCGGCTTCGGTGTCCTCTCCGCTTTCGGGCTGGTCTTCGGGGTGTTCCACCTGAACAAAAAGTACGGTCCCAATGGCCTGATGAAGCTGGCAGCAGTCAAGTACCACCCGTTTTATATCATCAATCGAAAACGTATATCTTCCTTATTTAAAAAACGTATTCATGAGAAATATATTAAAAACCGCAACGCTGGAAAGTAAGTTTCCTATCCTGTCGGTGGAAGAAGGATACATCCTCTCCAAGGATGCTGACGTGACCATCGGCTTCAAGGTCTTCTTGCCAGAGTTGTTCACAGTCACTTCCTCAGACTATGAATCCATGCACGGCACATGAACAAAGGCGGTCAAGGTGCTGCCGAATTACACGATAGTACACCGGCAGGACTGGTTCCTGAAAGAGAATTATAAGGCCGACACGCAGAAGGACGAAATGAGTTTTCTGGACCGTTCCTTTGAGCTCCATTTCAATGAACGGCCTTTCCTGAACCATTTTGCCTATTTGTTTATCACCAAGACAACCAAAGAACGGAGCCGCAAAGAGAGTAACTTCTCCATCCTCTGCCGGGGAAACATCATCCCGAAGGAAGTCCGGGACAAGGACGCGGTCAGCCGCTTTCTGGAAAGTGTCGACCAGTTCGAGCGCATCCTGAACGACTCGGCCTTTATCCGCCTGGAACGGCTAACCACCGATGAGATTGTCGGCACGCCGCAACAAGCCGGGCTGGTCGAGAAATATTTCTCCCTCTCGCAGCAGGACACGACCACGCTGAAAGATATACAGATGAGCGCATCGGAAATGCGTATCGGGGACAATATTCTCTGCGTGCACACCCTTTCTGATGTGGACGACCTTCCCGGCTCTGTCCGGACGGATACCCGGTATGAGAAATACTCCACCGACCGCAGTGACTGCCGTCTGAGCTTTGCTGCTCCGGTAGGGCTTATGCTTTCCTGTGACCATATCTACAACCAATATTTGTTCATAGACGATTCGGCGGAAATCCTGCAACGTTTTGAGAAAACGGCACGCAACATGCATTCGCTCTCCAAGTACAGCCGTGCCAACCAGCTCAACAAACAATGGATCGACGCTTATCTGGACGAAGCACATTCTTTTGGTTTGACTGCCATCCGTTGCCATTGCAATGTCATGGCATGGTCGGACAGCCGGGAGAAGCTAAAGGTGATAAAAAACGACACCGGTTCGGCTTTAGCACTGATGGGATGCAAGCCCCGTTACAATACCATTGACGCGCCTACCCTGTACTGGGCGGGCATTCCCGGCGGTGAGGGTGATTTTCCTGCCGAGGAGTCCTTCTATACTTTCATCGAGCAGGGAGTCTGCTTCTTTACCGGGGAGACGAACTATGCGGATTCCCTGTCGCCTTTCGGCATCAAGATGGCAGACCGGACCAACGGGAAACCCCTGCATCTGGACATCTCGGACGAGCCGATGCGCCGTGGTATCATCACGAACCGAAACAAACTGGTTATCGGTCCTTCCGGTTCGGGCAAGTCATTTTTTATGAACCATTTAGTGAGGCAGTATTGGGAACAGAATACCCACATTATACTGATTGATATCGGGAACAGTTACAAGGGTTTATGCGACCTGATCCACCAGCGTACAAACGGGGAGGATGGCGTGTATTATACGTATAGCGAAAAACACCCGATAGCTTTCAACCCCTTTTTTACAGCGGATAAGATCTTTGACCTGGAGAAGAAAGAGTCCATTAAAACACTGATCATGTCGCTTTGGAAAAGGGATACGGAAGTAATCACCCGTGCCGAGGAAGTGGCCCTCTCAATGGCGGTCAACCTGTTTCTTGAAAAGATAAAGGAGGATGTTGAGCTGGTTCCTTCCTTTAATACTTTCTACGAGTTCGTACAGGGAGAGTTCCGTAGAATACTGGAGGAGAAACATTACCGCGAGAAGGATTTTGACCTCACTAACTTTCTGAATGTATTGGCTCCATATTACCGTGGTGGAGAATATGATTATCTGCTGAATTCAGATGAGCAGCTCGACCTGCTGAACAAGCGTTTTGTAGTATTTGAAATTGACGAAATTAAGGAGCATAAAATTCTTTTTCCGGTGGTAACGGTCATTATCATGGAGGCTTTTATCAACAAAATGAGACGGTTATATGGGGTTCGGAAGATGATAGTTGTGGAAGAGGCATGAAAGGCAATCGCCCGTGAAGGCATGGCGGATTATATTAAATTTTTGTACAAAACCGTCCGCAAATATTTCGGGGAAGCCGTAGTTGTTACGCAGGAGTTGGATGACATCGTGTCAAGTCCTATTATCAAAGATACCATCATTAACAATGCCGATTGTAGGATTTTGTTGGACCAGCGAAAGTATATCAACAAGTTCGATTCCGTGCAATCCCTGCTGGGATTGACCGACAAGGAGAAAGGGCAGATTCTGTCCATTAACCAAGCCAATGATCCGACAAGGAAATATAAGGAAGTATGGCTGGGGTTGGGAGGCGTGCAGTCTGCGGTCTACGCCACGGAAACTTCGGTTGAGGAATACCTCACTTATACCACGGAGGAAACTGAGAAACTCGAAGTCACGCAAATGACTGAGAAGCTGGGCGGCAATATGGAGCAGGCCATCCGTATGCTGGCAAGTGAGAAGAAAAAGAAAAAATAAGGTTAAAATCAAGAAGTAATGAAAAAGCAAGTTTTAAGTCTATTGTTTGTCCTGCCGGCTTTAATTGTGCCGGCAAGCGTGCAGGCGCAGTGGGTGGTGTCCGATCCGGGCAACTTGGTCCAAGGTATCGTGAACAGTGTGAATGAGATGGTGGAAACCTCACAAACGGCACAGAACGCCCTTTCCACATGGAAGGAAACTTCGAAAATATTCGAACAGGGACGGGAGTATTATGACAAGCTGCGCAAGGTGAACGACCTGATCAGCGGCAGCGAGAAAGTCAAGGAGTCCGTCCTGATGCTGGGCGATATTTCCGAGATTTATGTGAACAATTTCGGCAAGATGCTGACCGACAAGAATTTTAGCCAGCGGGAATTGGATGCGATAGCCTCCGGTTATAATACGATCATGAAGAAAAGTAGCCGCAGCATTGCCGAACTGAAGAATATAGTTAATCCCACCGGCATGTCCATGAACGACAAGGAGCGTATAGACCTGGTAAACCGGGTATATGGAGAAATGACGCATTACAAAAAGCTTGCGAACTATTATACCCGAAAGAACCTGCATGTATCCTACCTGCGTGCCAAACAGAAAAATGAACAACAGCAAGTATTTGATTTGTATGGCAAAGACGAGCGTTACTGGTAATCATTCAATTAAAATAAGAACAGTATGTTGCTAATGTCTATTTCATTTGAAAACTTACACCAGATTCTGAGGAATCTGTACGATACGATGACCAGGCTCTGCCAGCCGATGATGGATATGGGAATGGCATTGGCCGCATTGGGAGCTTTATTCTACATTGCTTACCGGGTATGGCAGTCCCTTTCCCGTGCCGAGCCGATAGATGTTTTTTCGATGCTCCGGCCTTTCGTACTGGGTATCTGTATCCTCTTTTTCGATATAATGGTGCTGGGAACCCTTAACGGTATCTTCAGTCCCATTGTCCAGGGAACCGGCACGCTGCTCCGGGACCAGACTTTCGACTTGCAGAAATACCAGCAGGAGAAGGATAAACTCCGGGCGGACATGCTGGCAAAAACCATGATGACCGGAAGCGTCTTTGCCTCCAACGAGGAGCTGGATGCCGAGCTGGAGAACATGGGCTGGAGCGAGGAGGAGCATACGGCTTTGCAAACAATGTATGAGGTTTCCTATTCTTTCTCCCTGCAGGGGATCACCCAGATGATCATGCGCAAACTGCTGGAGATCCTTTTCCAGTCCGCTACGCTGGTCATCGACACGATCCGCACCTTCTTTTTGATTGTATTGAGTATTCTTGGGCCGATAGCTTTTGCCTTGAGTGTATTCGACGGTCTGCAAAACACACTCGTCCAGTGGCTGGCACGCTATATCAGTGTCTACCTCTGGCTGCCGGTATCAGACCTCTTCGGGGCGATGCTCGCCAAGATACAGATGCTTATCCTGCAGGAGGAGATGAACCTGATGGCTAATCCAATGAGCATCATCGATGTGGACGGTTCCTCGGTCATCTATCTGATATTTATGCTCATTGGTATTATTGGATATTTCTGCGTCCCGACGGTTGCAAACTGGATCGTTCAGGCCGGAGGCATGAGTGCCTACAACCGGAATGTGAACAATACGGCATCCAAAGTGACCAATGTGGCGGGTGCCGCGGCAGGTGCTTCAACGGGGAATGTCGGGGCTGTATTATTGAAAAAGTAGGAATGTAAAAAGTATAAGAATTATGGAATTCAAGAGTTTAAAAAATATCGAATCCTCGTTCAGACAGATACGCCTGTTCACGTTGATCTTTCTGGGCATTTGCGCTTCGCTTACGACCTATGCCATCTGAAAGTCCTACCTGTTCGCTAACCGGCAGCGGGAGAAGGTGTATGTGCTAGACCAGGGCAAGTCGCTGATGCTGGCATTATCCCAGGATGCGGCGTTGAACCGTCCGGTGGAAGCCCGCGAGCATGTGCGCCGCCTACATGAGCTGTTCTTTACGCTGGCTCCAGACAAGGCTGCCATCGAATCCAACATCAACCGTGCCATGTATCTGGCGGACAAGAGCCTTTACGGGTATTACCGGGACTGGAACGAAAAAGGATATTACAACCGGCTGATCAGCGGCAATATCAACCAGACCATCCTGGTGGACAGCATGCAGTGTGACTTCGATCACTATCCCTACCGGATCATCACCTTTGCCCGGCAGATGGTTGTACGCAGCAGCAATATTACCGAGCGTTCCCTGGTCACCCGTTGTTTCCTGCAGAGTGTAACCCGGTCGGATAATAATCCGCAAGGCTTTATGGCGGAGCGTTTCGAGATTCTGGAGAACAGGGATATAAAGACCGTTGAACGCTAAAAAGAACAGGATAATGAAAAGTAAAAAGATAAAAACAGAAATTGGTGAAAAACTGAAGGGCGTTTGTGAAAGCCTGTCGGAGAAAGAACGTAAGGGAGTGCTTGTCAGCATGCTGGTTATCAGCACGATCTTGTGTGGTGTCACGGTAGCACGTGCTTTCGGACGTTTTCTTTTTCACGGCACACAAAAGGAGCTGCCATTTGGCAAGCATGTTCCGGCAGATTCACTCCACCGGACAGATAAAGACAGTATTATGTATCATTCTAAATCAACGGATAATGGAAGATAAAGAATTGGAAAAGCCCGAAGCGGCAGAAGAAACGGCGGTACAGCCAGAAACCGGCAGAGCCTTGCAGGATGAGCCGGGGAGAGAGAAGAGGGTGCTTACCCCGGAAGAAATTGAGAAAAGAAGGAAGTTTATTGTGATTCCGGCCTTTATACTGGTATTCCTGGGAGTCATGTACTGAATATTTGCCCCGTCCGGTAAGGAGAACGGGACGGAAGTTCCCGGCAACTCCGGGTTCAACGTGAATGTCCCGGAGCCTACCACGGCCAAGCTGTTGGATAAGAAGACCGCCGCTTACGAGAAGCAGCAGGCGGAAGTGGAGGAAAAAAGCCGGATGAAATCGCTGGAACAGCTTGCCGGGACGTTGCTGGATGGTGGAAAAATAACACCCGATGCGAACGAAAAAGACGGGGACAGGCTGCAACAGTCAGTCAAGACTTACGAGCAAATTTCCAGCCAGCTGGATGATTTCTATGAGACTCCCGAAAAAACTGTAAACAACGATCTGGAGAGAAAAGTGGAGGAGTTGAACAAGAAGCTGGAAGAAGCGGAAAAAGAAAAGGACTGGACGGCTTCCCGTGAGGAACTGATGGAACGTTCCTACAAGATGGCGGCAAAGTATCTGAATCCGGATAAGGATACCATAAAAGAAGAAACAACCGGAGAAAAACTGCCGGAAGCTGTTCCGGTACAGCGAGCGGAGCATCAGACCACCTCCGGCCTTTCACAGCCGGTTACGGATTCCGCCTTTATCGCTTCACTTGTCGTTGAAAGGAATCACGGTTTCAATACAGCCGTAGGCAGCAGTTACCAGATGGGGACAAATACCATTGCCGCCTGCATTTCGGAAAACCAGACTGTCGAACAGGGAGGCAGGGTAAGACTCCGGCTGCTCCAACCTTTGCAAGCAGGAAACATCATCGTTCCTGCCAACAGTCTGGTAACGGGTGCGGCGGTAATCCGGGGAGAACGGCTGGATATCCTGATCAGCAGCATCGAGCATGCCGGGAATATCATTTCCGTGCAGCTGGCGGCCTATGATGTGGACGGGCAGAAGGGAATCTTTGTTCCCGGCTCCGATACCCGCAGTGCGGCAAAGGATGCGGCGGGGACGGTCAGCGAGAGTATGGGAAACAGCGTATCGTTTGCGCGTTCCGCCGGGCAGCAGGTAGTGATGGACCTGACGCGCGGAGTCATGCAGGGCGGCACAAGGTTGATCGCCGGACGGGTTCGCGCGGTCAAGGTGACACTGAAAGCCGGGTATAAGGTGTTGCTGGTCACAAAGAAACAATAACGGATTATTCACTTTAATAAAAAAGATAAGACAATGAAAATAGTTATAGCATTCTTGATGGCTGTTCTGGCCTCGGTATCCGGTTTTTCACAGGAGGAAAAGACCCGGCAAATCCAGTCAGGATTCTAACGGCGGGCCAGCATATCACTCCTTATAAAATTGAGGTCACTTTCAGCAAGACGGTGCATATCCTTTTTCCTGCCGAAGTACGCTATGTAGACCTGGGCAGTAACAATATCATTGCGGGCAAAGCCGACGGGGTGGAGAATGTGGTACGTGTAAAAGCGGCGGTAAAAGAGTTCCCGGGTGAGACAAACTTCTCGGTTATTACAGGCGACGGTTCCTTTTTTTCTTTCAATGTGGTTTATAGGGAGGAGCCTCCCACGCTCAATATCAATATGGACCAATGGATGAATCCGGACAAAGGGGAAAAGAAAGGAGGCAGTTCCATCCGTGTCACGGAGCTGGGAGAGGAAGATCCGACGGTTATCGCCAGCGTGATGTACACCATCCACCGGCTGGACCGCAGGGACGTGAAGCATATCGGATGCCGCCAGTTCGGGATGCAGGTTCTTCTGAAAGGTATTTACGTGCATAAGGACCTGCTCTTTTTCCACGTTTCCCTGACGAATAATTCCCATGTGCCTTTCGATGTGGATTTCATGCGGTTTAAAATAGTGGATAAGAAGATAGCCAAACGGACGGCGCAGCAGGAAACCTATATCGAACCGGTACGAACGCTCAATGCCCTGACACGCATCGAGGGAAAAGGTACGGGACGTATCGTGTATGCTTTCCCGAAGATTATTATTCCTGATGACAAGTTATTGGAAGTGGAAATCTACGAGAAAGCAGGAGGCCGCCACCAGCGGTTCTATATTGAGAATAGTGACCTGGTGGATGCGCGTGTCATAAATGAATTAATCAAGGAGTAATCATGAAAAGAGTGTTATTTATTATGTTATGTATTTGTCTGCCCTTTGCGGCAGACAAATCCTTTGCCCAACGTTATTTACCGGGACAACAGGGCATCCAGCTTACGCTTGGCGGTGTAGACAACTTCGGTTCCAATGCAAAGCATTTAGGCGGTAACTTTCAGGTGGGCCTGGCTTTGAGCCGGTATAACCGGAACCATTCCCGGTGGTTGTTCGGGGTGGATTATGTGAAGAAACACTATTCCTATAAGGAGATTGCGATACCCAAAGCGCAGTTTACCGGAGAAATAGGTTATTTCGTGCCGTTCTTCTCGGACCGTGGCAAGAACGTGTTCTTCTCTGCCGGGCTTTCCGGACTGGCCGGCTATGAGACGACCAACTGGAATGGGAAGCTGCTCTATGACGGGACAGCACTAAAGAATGACGGCTGCTTCATTTACGGTTTTGTTCCGGCTTTCGAGATGGAAGTGTTCCCTTCGGACAGGCTGGTGCTTCTTTTCAATGTCCGTCAAAGGATATTCTTCGGTTCGTCCGTTGGACATTTCCACACGGTGGTCGCCGCCGGATTCAAGTACATTCTTAATTAGGGATAGCATGGAAAAAAATAATTGGAATATAGACCAGATGCTGCACTGGCTGGACATAAAAATAGAACGGGAAAAACGGGACATAGCCAAGCTAGAGAAACAGATGGACGGGGATTTTCTGTACTATTTCGAGTGGAATGCGGAGAGCCTGTACAAATCACACTTTATGTCAGACTGTTATAAGAAACTCCGCCAGGCGGTGGATGGAATAAAAGACATCGATAAAATCAGGAATGTCCTCAAGGAGAATGCCGCCTGCTGTGAGAAGAAACTGCTGGACGGCCAATTGAATTGCCGAAGTTCCAGCCGGGGGGCGAACATGGCCCATTCCATGAGACTGGAATGTATGCAGCGGCTGATAAAGGATTACCGGGAATTTGCAAATATTCTTTCAGTAACGCCTCCTGAAGAGAATCAGCAGGCACATAAAACCGGAAAGAAAGAAGGACCGCCTGAAAAGAAGATAAAACGGGGTGTCAGGCGTTAGCCATGCCGCCGGATTCAAGTAAATTATTAATTTAATAAAACGTAAAGTCATGAAGATAAAATTAATTGCAAGCAGTATCATGTTCACATTGCTGTGCCTGCTGGGTAGCTGTGACGATAAACTGGAAGTGCAGCAGGCTTATGATTTCTCCCTTACCTCGTGGTATCTTCAGAAAACCATCTCCCCGGATGAGACCGTGGAGATTCGTCTGACACTGAACCGCAGCGGAAACTATGAGGAAGCCCGCTATCAAATCGGTTATATACAGATGGAGGGTAGCGGTGAGGTATACGACAAGAAGAATGTCCGGCTGGTGAACCGGGAGATGCAACCGTTGGATTCGATTGCGGAGTTGGACGGCAGCGATCCTTGCCGGCAGGTATTCACACTCTTCTATCGTAACCGGAGCAGCAAGAATGCGGAGATTAAGTTTGTGGTGACGGATAATTTCCACCAGAAAAGAGAACTGGATGTGTCTTTTCAGAGCGAAACGGATACGAAACAATAAACGGGGCAGCGATGGATAAAAGTGATTTAAGGATCGAACAGTTGAAGCAATATCTTGACAAGAAGAAAGGTGTTGTGGAAAGCAATATAAAAGAGTATAGCGCACAACTGAAAAGCAACTATCTTTATTTCTTTGGTTGGCATGCCGATGACTTGTATAAGGCCTATTATATGGATAAAAATTACAAGGCTATTCAGGAGTCGATTGATGCCGCTGAAACGCCGAAGGATATTGAAGGGATTTTGAAGCGTTGTACCCTGTATTTAGAAGATGATCTCCTGCACGGTCCGCTTGTTGCAAGGAGTACCAGTCCAATGTCGAATATGGCCCATTCCCTGGAGATGGAATGCAAACAGGAATTACTCAAGGACCTACGGAAATTAAATAGAATTCTTCAGAGTGAGACTGTCAGTGAAAGAATGAGGCCGCAAGAAGCACCGCGACAAGAGATTGTACCTGTGAAAGAAAAAAAGAGAACGGGACCACGGTTGAGATAATATCAATTAAAAGCAATAAAAAAGCTACTGAAACAAAATTCAGTAGCTTTTTATTTATCATAGTCTTACAATTCCGGTTATACCAGATAAGACTCTAAAAGATAATGTATGAATAACCGGCCCTTTTCCGTCCAAACGGTCAACATAGCCGTTCCGGTTTCTCCTGTACGGCTTTCCCATACATGGGTCCGGGTTGCCGTATAGCCTTGATTCTGGTAAGGAGCTTTGAGTAGCCACTGGCCGGATTGGCGGAACTGGATGCCTGCCCATCGGAGCCGCTTGTTCAGCATACCGGCAGTCATTCCCAATTCTTTGGCTATCTGTGTGGTTGTGTAGGTGCTTTGGGATTGCAGGACTTTGTCGTAATACTGAACTTTTGGGGCTTGTAGCTTGAGTTTCAGGATGGCATAGTTGTTCTCCTTCTCCAATGCTGAAATACGGCTGTCACGCTCTTTTATACGCTTCTTTGCGAGCAATACGGCACGCGCAAGCAGTTCATTGTCCGTTTCGCCCTTCTTCCCCAGAAGATAGCCTCCGTTCTTTAGCGTTTCAGGCACAAGTTCATCGAATATCCAGCTTTCGAATTTCTCGGCGGAAGGCAGCTTGCTGCCGGCAATCAGCCGGTATACGTTCCCTTCGCTGATGTACTTGATTTTCTGGACGGCACTGCGTGTGGGGGTGTCGTAAACCACGACGCCCATTGGTTTACAGTGCCTTACGACGGCATCCCGTGGATTGGAATAACCAAGCGCGGAGGCAACGTCCGAGGCGCAGAACCATATTTTCCCGTCAATTTCCAGTGTCCGGATGCGTCCGAACTCAGGATGTTCAAATACTGATATTTTATTCATGACTGTCTGATTTATAAGTTTCTTCTATCGCTTTGAATATCTCGTAGACTATCTGGGGGACGATGGCGTTTCCGTATCCTTTAATGGACTTTTCTCTTCACTGAGAAAAGGAGATACCGTCCAACCTGGCGGAAAACCCATCATCTCGGCTACAAACAGGGGGTTGAGTTGGAAACTCTTTCCAGTCCGGGCGAAGAAATCGGGAAGGCTGTTCTTTTCCGGTATCCGGCCTCTCTTCTCGAGGCTCTCCAGGCTTGCCGCACCTTTCCAGTCCCTCGCCGTCGGCGTGGGCAGAAGTTCCGCCATCCTCCCAAGCCCTACACTCCAGACATGGCCTTTCTGATTGATCTTCCGTATCTTCCCTTTCGGTGTCACAATAATCCCGTCGTTTTTCCCCATTACAGCCCACACACCGGCATCGCTGGCTACCGGAGTGGGCAACAGCATCCCGTAAAAATCCAGAAAGTCGCTCAGGCCGTCGGGCTGTTTCTCCCCATTGAGTTGGCTGTGCGGGGATGGTGCATGGGGCTGTTTCCATTTGTGGACTCTCTCCGAATAGAGTGGATTGGCTTCCCACTTCAGTCTCCTGACCGGGCTGTACCATCGTGAGGATGCCAGCAACATTTTCACCAATGACCCAATCAGGCCTGATTTCATGTATGGCCCGGAGCATGTGAGGCCAGAGGTAACGGTTATCATCCGCTCCTTTTCTTTGGCCTGCAACGGAAAAGGGTTGACAAGGAAAACCTCCTGTAAGAACATTAATTTTTCCTCTTCACTGTCTGAAGTCTGTTTTTGTGATGTCTGTATAACTTTTCGCATTGTTAAACCAGTAATTTAAAACGGTGTTGCAAAAATCATCTATTTCACAATGGAATGCGTTTTGCCATCCCATTCATTCGGCAGCCAGATCAGGGGCACCGAATCCGCTGAAAAGAGAAGCGTGTACCAAACGCTGCTCTTTTTCAGCACTTTGCTTTTCTTCTTTCATTGTTATTCATTATTTAAAGGTTCAATATTCATGGCTTTCGCATCTATCTTGCGGTAGACATTTCCCATTTCCAACATGTTCTTCAGTCGGAGCAGGTCGGTGATTTCATAGACAGTCATGCCTTTGTGCGTTGTGAAGCGGATATACCCCTTCTGCCGCTGTATCTCCACTTCTTCGGGAGTCATCTGTAAAACTTCACAGATTTCCTGCAAAGTCAAGGTCAGGCTTATTTGTTTGACAGTATAGATGTAGGTCAGAATGTCCAGCATCTGGATACATTTACGGTGTGATTTGACAAGTGCCGCAAATTTGTTTCGTTCAATGACGATTACTTTACTTTGATTTTCCATATGAATTTTTATTTATGAGTTAATAGAATCGGATATGAAATCTTCGTTTAGACATTCTTCTCTCAGGAATTTATATACGTCAGAAGCCCAGAAGTAAATCTTGCCGCTGAGTTTGAAAAATGGGAGTTTGCCGGAATTACGCCAGCGGATCAGTGTCCGGTCGCATACTTTCAGCATCAGGCGCATATCCCGGCTGTCCAGCATTTGCTTGCCGTTGAAACTGGTTACTGCTTCCAGAGCCGTTTCCAGCTTGGCAATCAGTTTTCGTTGTTCCTCAAAGTTTTCCTTTATCATTGCTTTGAGTATCTCAATATCATTTCTGTTCTCTTCCATACTAATATTCCTTTGTTCCAATAGATTATTTTTCTTTCTTCGGTTGCAAAGTTTTCAAAAATGGGCATGAAAAAATAGGGCTGACGGTTACCGCCAGCCCCATATTTTCTTTGTAACTTACTTAGTATCAATGTCGATTTACAGAGTGCTTTTTTCTTCCTTTAAGGTAGAAAGAAAAATAGCAGTAGTTACCATTCTTTTCAAAAAGATATTTATAGGTAAACAATATAATGAAGGGCATCCAAAAAATCAGATTTTACTCTTCTCAGAACTATCAGTAGAGGGGTAATTTTCTATAAAAAGTTTTTTAGTACCCTCCAATTAATACCAAGCCTTCTAATAAATTCAGATTAACTTGTAACCGTCAAAAACATTAATTACATTTGTGTTAGAGTAATACTTGAAATTGTACAGAGCAACAGAATATGTAGCTGGATTGCGCTACTACAATACTGTTTCTGCCAGTTTTAAAGCAGTAAAAATGATTTTTCCTTTGTTTTAAAACTAAAAATTATGACGAAACAAGAACTGTTAATTGGGAAGCATCCAGATAATTCACATCCTTATGGAAAATGGCTTGCTGCAAATGATTTGCCAGATTCCTATATGAAATGCCACAGGGAACTTACTGAAATTACAGCTGTAGATGATGAGTTAATAGAATGGATGGCAAAAAAAATAATTAATCACCATTATACTCAGTTTAGAATATCTAGGTTAAAAGAAAAATATAAAAGTTTAGGCTTTGCTAAATATGCAGAGCAGCATAGAAAATTACCTATTACAGATAAGGTAAAAAAGGTAATGCTACGGAAATATTACTTACTGATTATATTCAAGCATCACAAAAAAAAGAATTTATCAAGGTATATAAATTGAAATATAATCCAAATGTTGATCAAGCCATTAAAGGAGATGACACTTTGATGGTTGATTTATTTGAAGAAAATGGTAATGAGAAAATCAAAATTTATTTGGGAGAATCGAAATTTCGCACTACTCCTCAAAAGAATGTAGTTGAAGATATTACCAAATCTTTAAACAAAGATACTTTGCCTTTATCGTACACTTTCTTAGTAGAAGAAATAGCAAAATCAGATGAATTACTAGCTCGAAAGCTGGATGATTATATAGTGCAAGATATAAAAGATAGAGGCGACCTTATTTATGTTGGTTTGTTACTAAGTAATACCAAGACTTCAGAAACAGTTGAAAAACATTTGAATAGTGATAATTCAAATTTGGTTTTCATTTCTATTGGAATTGGTCAGCCAGAAGAGTTTATTAAATCCATATTTGAAAAAGCAGAAGAACTAATATCTAACCCTGATTTATTATGAATATAGAGCATGTTGAAAAAAGCTACCAAGAATTAGAATCAGATTCTACTTTGCAAAACTTAATAGCTCAAGCTAACGCTAGATATATCCTATATAATACGGAAGAATCTAAAGAAAATTTTCCTCGATATACAATTAAAGATGAGCAGCTAAATATCTTAGCTTTCAAATATCTAAATATTGGATGTAATTATTTTAGTGAACATAATTATCTAAAAGCATCTCATTCTCTAGAAAAAGGAGCTTTAATACTTGAGTATATACACGGATCTATTCATATTCAGACAAAAAATAAGAAACTATTTTGTCTAATCTCCGCTCTTTCTTATTACGTTTGTTTTCAATACTCTAAGGCATTTATACTTATAGGCAAACTTGAGAGTGATACAATGATTTCAAGTTTAGTATCTCTATTTCTTAATAGAAAATTTGATCAGTTATTAAGTGAAATCGATAAACTTATTACAAACTCCAGTTATGGGGATGAATATCTGGCTGAACATTTTGAAGAAGATAATTCTACAAAAATTTATGAGATAATTATAGCAAAATCATTAAATTATTATGTGCAATTTTATCAGACAGGAAACAAAGATTTTTTAGAAATTGCAAAAAAGGATCTTGTAAATCTTCAAGAAGTAGCCGCAATGAGAGGTGAACCTGATGTTTGGTGGGTTATTCGATTATTACTTCTCATTATAGATGGATTTAAAGAATCCTCATTATGGTATGTATTAGGAAATTATTTTAATACGGAAGATAAACTTCCGTTAAAGTATATACAATCATTAGTTTATAAAAATAGCAGTATAACAGAATTGTTTCTTACTCAAAGAAACTCTTTACCAAAGGTTTTGAATAATAAGCAGGGGAGTATTGTTAGCATTCCTACAAGTAGTGGAAAAACAAGAATTGGTGAAATTGCGATTTTAAACTGTCTATTAAATGAACCTAAAGCGAAAATTCTTTTTATAGCCCCTTATAGATCACTAGCTTACGAAATAGAAAATTCGTTTGATGAGATTTTTAGCAATCTTGATGTTTCAGTCTCACATCTATATGGTGGAAGTTTATTTAGTAAGCTTGATGAAAGAATTATAGACGAATCATCCGTAATTGTAGCAACACCAGAAAAGGCCAAAGCACTCTTTAGAAGCAATGAGGATATTTTATCATGTATCAAACTTGTAATTATAGATGAAGGACATTTATTGGGAACTGATAAAAGACTCATAGTTAATGAAATGTTTTATGAGGAATTAAAGTATCATGTAAAAGCTAATGGTGGAAGATTCTTGTTATTATCTGCCGTTTTACCCAATGCAGAAGATCTATCTGAATGGCTAACGGATTCTACTGATAATGTTTACAAAGAGAATTGGCGACCTTCTGATGAAAGAATCGGAATAATGGAATGGAATGGTAGTTTCTGTAGTAATTTAAATTAGG
>ENA-OQJM01000057-OQJM01000057.1-human-gut-metagenome-genome-assembly--contig:-NODE-57-length-35536-cov-3.466124_pt1 | contig 35536 bp, 19 predicted proteins | sample MGYA00242607_ERZ504773 | MGnify/ENA primary metagenome ERZ504773 (study PRJEB26092, sample SAMD00036355) | human gut metagenome | host: Homo sapiens | study: EMG produced TPA metagenomics assembly of... | reverse complement strand
TAAAGATTTAGTGGCTGTTAGAGAAGATAAAAGACTGGGAATGTAGCTTAACTCATATTGACGATCAGAGTATGGGCAGGGAGGGCTATATGCGGAATAAAAAAATTTTTTGAAATAAAAACGAAAAAAAGTGTAGAAATCTTGCACTGTATCTAAAGATTGTATACTTTTGCTTCCAAAATCTGTTCCGTTACTTCTAAAGTAACAGTCTTGTAATTTGCTGTTTTATAATGTAATGTGAAGTTTTAAAATTGATTATATAGAAATGTTAATGTGATTAATTATTACTTTATTTGCTTTGTCTAATTCATCGTTTTTAAAACTTTTCAAATAGGTTTCGGTCACCTTTGTGGAGGAGTGCCCTAGGGCATCACAAATCAATTGTTCCGAAAAATGGCAGTATTTAGCCAAAGTGGCCCAAGTGTGGCGGCTGGTGTAGGAACTGACATTGAGTTTGATTCCGCAGTATACCGCCAGTTGTTTCAGGTCATAGTTCAGTTTCCGCAAGGCATGTTGGTATTCTGCATATTCTTCTTCGCTTTTCCGGTTTCCACTGAGAATGGGAAGCAGGTAGGGGGAGTTGGAATCTGTATTTTGATACCGTTTGATAAGGTTCATGGCAGCGGGAGGAATCTCTACGGTGAGCAGGGTTCCTGTTTTGTGGCGGCGGTAGGAGATAACGGAATCTTGCAGGTCTGTTTTGCGCAGGTGTGCCAGATCCACAAAGGGCATCCCGCGTAACAGGAACATTAGGGTAATCCATGCCCGGCTCTCTTCCATACTTTGCGGCAAGGGGCGTGGAAGGGAGGCACTTAATAATTTGCTCATGTCTTTGGCATCGAGGGCGCGTTTGGTATTGGCTTTTACACCAGTATATACGTGACGGAAAAGACGGGGCTTTTCTTCTGTCAGACCATCGTCCACGGCTTTGTTGTAGATGCTTCGCAAGGTACGCATATAAGTGGAAACAGTGTTCCAGGTGCATCCCTTGTTACGCAGATGGTTCTCAAATTGTTTCAGGTATGAACGTTCCATCTGGTTGAACCGGATGGTGTCGGTCTTGCAGAAGAGCATGAAGGCGTTCAATGTGCTTTGGTAGATGTGGGCGGTACTGAAACGCTCTTCTTCTTTTAGCGACCGGATAAGTTGTTCCATAAATAGGGTCAGGTTAGATTTTTCTTTCATTGTTCTTTCATTTTTAAAATTTAGATACTGTATATTTCTCAGTTTAAATGCGCATTCTCTGAGTTAATCTTAAAAGTCCGGATGAGTTTATTTGTTCATCGTTTTATTTCTTTTTGTGATAGCTTGTGCTTTTTCCTCGCTTTTTGACGATTGGCGGAGGTCTTGTGAGTACGTCTTGTTGTTTTTTTCGTCTAACTGTAAATAATTTATATGAAAAGAATGAAAAATATCAGGCTAGGAACACTTGTCGCATGTATGTGCGTGTTATGGGGGTGCGAGAAACCCAATGTGAATATTGTGATGCCGCAGGAAGCGTCGAACCGGGTGCTGTTTGCTGGAGAACATTTGAAAAAAGCGCTGGAAGATGCGGGGTATTCGTCTGTTATGTTGTCGGATACTGCCGGTATAGATAAAGATGAGGTCTGCATCCGTCTGGAACAGGCTACTGATACAGCCGGACTGAAAAAGGAGGGATTTACCATTTCTACCCGTGGAAACATGACTACAGTGACAGGAAACGACGGAAACGGTGTGATTTACGGCTGTCGTGAATTGATAGATCATGTAGGACAATACAAGGATTTGAAGTTTCCGGCACAACTGACGGATGCTCCTGAAATGGTGCTTCGCGGAGGTTGTGTAGGGATTCAGAAAATGGAATACCTGCCCGGAAGAGGGGTGTATGAGTATCCCTATACGCCGGAGAGCTTCCCTTGGTTTTATGATAAGGAACAATGGATAAAATATCTGGATATGCTGGTGGAAAACCGTATGAATTCCTTGTATCTGTGGAACGGGCATCCGTTTGCTTCCTTGGTGAAGCTGGAAGAGTATCCTTTTGCCGTAGAAGTGGATGAGGAAACTTTCAAGAAAAATGAGGAAATGTTCTCGTTTCTGACTGCCGAAGCGGACAAGAGAGGTATTTTTGTGATCCAGATGTTTTATAATATATTGTTAAGCAAGCCTTTTGCCGAGCATTACGGGTTGAAAACACAGGATCGTAACCGTCCTATTACTCCGCTGATCAGTGATTATACACGTAAGTCGGTGGCCGCGTTTATAGAAAAATATCCCAATGTGGGTTTGCTGGTATGCTTGGGGGAAGCGATGGATACCTATGAGGATGATGTGGAGTGGTTTACCAAAACCATTATTCCGGGAGTGAAGGACGGGTTGAAGGCACTGGGGCGTACGGATGAGCCGCCCATCTTGCTGCGTGCGCACGATACGGACTGCAAGATGGTGATGGATGCCGCGCTGCCGTTATACAAGAACCTCTATACCATGCATAAATACAATGGTGAGTCACTGACTACTTACGAACCGCGAGGTCCTTGGTCCAAGATACATTCGGATCTGAGTGCTTTGGGAAGTATTCATATCAGTAATGTGCATATTCTGGCAAACTTGGAACCGTGGCGTTGGGGATCTCCCGACTTTGTACAGAAAGCGGTGAATGCCATGCACAATGTACATGGAGCCAATGCCCTGCATCTGTATCCGCAGGCTTCTTATTGGGACTGGCCGTACACGGCTGATAAGTTGCCGGATGGCAAACGGGAGTATCAGCTGGACCGTGACTGGATATGGTACAAAACCTGGGGACGCTATGCATGGAACTGTCATCGGGACCGTTCATCTGAAGTGGAATATTGGGACAAGCAGTTGGGCGATTATTATGGTACGACTTCTGCCGAAGCCGGAGATATTCTGGAGGCATACGAGCAGAGTGGAGAGATTGCTCCGAAGTTGCTCCGCCGTTTCGGCATCACGGAAGGGAACCGGCAGACTTTGTTGCTGGGTATGTTTATGAGTCAGTTGGTGAATCCTTATAAATATACTATCTATCCGGGATTTTATGAGAGTTGCGGGCCGGAGGGCGAGAAGCTGATAGAATATGTGGAGAAAGAATGGAAAAAACAGCCACATGTGGGCGAATTGCCGTTGGATATTGTGGCGCAGGTGGTGGAACACGGTGACAAGGCGGTGGCGGCCATTGATAAGGCTGCCGCAGCGGTGACTCGTAATAAAGAGGAGTTCGGACGTTTGCAGAATGACATGCATTGCTATCGTGAATTTGCATACGCGTTTAACCTGAAAGTGAAAGCTGCGCAGCGTGTCTTAAACTATCAGTGGGGAAAGGATCTGAACGAATTGGACGCTGCTATTCCATTGATGGAACAAAGTCTGGATCATTACCGCAAGCTGGTGGCATTGACGGATAGTACTTATTATTATGCCAACAGTATGCAGACCGCGCAACGCCGTATTCCTATCGGTGGTGACGGTGGCAAGAACAAGACCTGGAAAGAGATGCTGGTGCATTATGAAAATGAACTGGCTAATTTCAAGGCGAACTTGCAGTTGCTGAAAGATAAGGCGGCAGGTAAGGTGACAGAAAGTGCAGCTGAGATAAAACCTTTGTCCGCCGCAAATGTGAAGATTCTGAACGGACTGACTCCGGTGAAACTGGCGACGGGTGCAAGCCTGTTTTCCAATGTGCCGGGCAAGGTAGATGCGTTGGCCGCCGAGTTGGAAGGGCTGACTGCTTATAGAATGAACGGGGATGTGCAGCGCAAGGAAGGTACGACAATAGAGTTTGAAGCGGCTGCTCCGGTGAACTTGTTGGTAGGTTATTTCCGTGATGACCAGAAGAAGTATGCGAAAGCTCCGAAACTGGAAACGGATGCTTCTGCCAATGATTACGGTCAGGCGGAACCGAAACTGACCAATGCCGTACGCATAGCGGGTATGCCGCTGGCGAATGTACATGCTTATCATTTTGAGGCTGGAAAGCATACCTTGTTGCTGCCGAAAGGATATACGATGGTGCTGGGATTTACAGACGCGCAGGTAACTCCGCGTAATGCGGGACTGGCCGGTGCGGAGGAAACGATGGACTGGATGTTCTATTAGTAGCCGTAGTTCCAGAGGCTGAAATCGTAGTATAGCGTAAAATTTTCAAGTATATCTTGAGAATTTTACGCTATTTTTGTACATAGTTTTAAGATTTTTATAAGGAAAAGTTGCTTAACTGATAAACTTTTTTTATTTTTGGCGTATGAGCAGAAAGATAATAGCATACGAAAACTACTATTAAAGATTTTTTTGATGCTCTGGATAAAGGTACGCAAGAAAAAGTCCTATATGGATTACTCTTATTAAAGACTCAAGATGGACTACCGGCAAAGTATGTGAAGTTTCTTAAAGAGGGTCTGTATGAGTTAAGAATAGAGTGGCAAGGTAATATCTATAGGATTTTCTTCTGTTATGATGAAGGGCATATTGTTATATTGTTCAATGAATGCTTTCTTTACCGGGCAAATAATTGAAGAGGCAAGGAAGAAAGCAAATATGACACAGGCGAAACTTGCCGAAAAGATAGGGACTAATAAGTCTTATATTTCCCGTGTGGAAACAGGAAAAACAGAGCCTAAGGTTTCTACTTTTTATCGTATTGCTTCTGCTTTGGGATTGAATGTTGAGCTGACCCCTGCTATGTGATGGTAAAAATAGAGAATGAGATAAAAGTTTTCTGAATGGGTACATTTTCTTCTTTTGTCCGTCTTGCCAATAGATAAAAAGATAATTATGAAGAAGATATTGATACTGGCATTTTCACTGTTGTCATTGGGAACATACGCCCAACGTGAAGTTCCGCAATCGCGCATGGAGCAGATTTATGAGGAAGCCAAGACTCCTTATAAATATGGGCTGGCTGTAGCTCCGGCCGACAACAAGCATAAAATAGACTGCCCTACCGTGTTCCGCGAAGGGGATAAGTGGTATATGACCTACGTGGTTTATAATGGTAAGAGCGGACTGGACGGACGTGGATACGAGACATGGATAGCCGAAAGTGATAATCTGTTGGAATGGCGTACATTGGGACGTGTCTTGTCTTATCGTGACGGATTCTGGGATTGCAACCAGCGTGGTGGTTTCCCTGCATTGCCGGATATGGAGTGGGGAGGAAGCTATGCCCTGCAGACGTATAAAGGCAAGCATTGGATGACTTATCTGGGTGGGGAAGGGACCGGATATGAATCGGTGAACAAGCCGCTGTATATTGGTTTGGCCTGGACAGACCGGCCTTTGGGTTCCGCCCATGAATGGCAGGCACAGGACCAGCCCGTGATGAGTATCCATGATAAAGACGCGCAATGGTGGGAAAAGCTGACTCAATATAAGAGTGTGGTCTATTGGGATAAGGAGAAAACATTGGGCGCACCTTTCGTCATGTTCTATAACGCGGCAGGACGGCATCCGGAAACGGATTTGAAAGCGGAACGGGTGGGTATCGCCTTGTCCAAAGATATGAAGAAATGGAAACGATATCCGGGCAATCCGGTCTTTGCACACGAAGCGGACGGAACCATTACGGGGGATGCGCATATCCAGAAAATGGGCGATGTGTATGTCATGTTCTATTTCTCGGCTTTTGAACCGAGCCGCAAATACAAGGCATTTAATACATTTGCTGCCAGTTATGACCTAGTACATTGGACGGATTGGAAAGGGGCGGATTTGATTATCCCTTCTAAAGACTATGATGAATTGTTCGCTCATAAGAGTTATGTGGTGAAATACAATGGGGTGGTGTATCATTTCTATTGTGCCGTGAATGACGCGGAACAACGTGGTATAGCCATTGCTACCAGCAAACCGATGGGACGTTCACAAGTGCATTTCCCGGAACGGGAGGTGAAGAATCGCCGGATGGTGATGGAATTGGATAAAGGATGGAAAACATGGCTGACGGAAGCAACTCATCTGAAAGGGTTGTTTGCTCAAAAGGCAATAGAAGTAAATATTCCTCATAACTGGGATGATTATTATGGCTACCGCCAACTGACACATGGTAATTTGCACGGTACTGCCATATACGAAAAGACCTTCACATTGGATGATTCTCAGTTTCTAATTTCCAACTCTTCATTCGGAAAACGTTATTTTCTTCGTTTTGAGGGAGTGGGGACGTATGCCACTATAACGTTGAATGGAAAGGATTTCGGCCGTCATCCCGTAGGGCGTACTACGCTGACATTGGATGTGACGGATGCGTTGAAGCTGGGAGAGAATAAGCTGGTAGTGAAAGCGGAACATCCTGAAATGATAGCCGACATGCCTTGGGTGTGCGGTGGCTGTTCCTCGGAATGGGGATTCAGCGAAGGTTCCCAGCCTTTGGGAATTTTCCGTCCCGTGGTGCTGGAGGCTACGGATGAGATCCGCATTGAGCCTTTCGGAGTGCATATCTGGAATGATGATAAGGCGGGAACTGTCTTTGTGGAAACGGAGGTGAAAAATTACGGAAAGACTGCTGAGACGGTGGAAGTGGTTAATAAATTCAGTAATGCGGATGGCAAGCAGGTGTTCCGCCTGACGGAGAAGGTGACTTTGCAGCCGGGTGAAAAGAAGGTGGTGAAGCAACAATCGCCAGTGCAGAATCCTGTTTTATGGAGTACGGAGAATCCTTATTTGTATAAACTGGCCAGTATGATAAAGCGTGGTAAGAGTACTACGGATGAGATTAGTACACCCTTTGGTATCCGTACCATCAGTTGGCCGGTGAAACGGGAGGATGGTGACGGACGGTTCTATCTGAACGGACAGCCTGTCTTTATCAATGGAGTGTGTGAATATGAACATCAGTTCGGACAAAGCCATGCTTTCAGCCGTGAGCAGGTGGCAGCCCGTGTGAAACAGATCCGTGCGGCGGGCTTCAACGCTTTCCGTGACGCTCACCAGCCCCATCACCTGGATTATCAGAAATATTGGGACAAGGAAGGAGTCTTGTGGTGGACTCAGTTTTCGGCCCACGTGTGGTATGATACTCCGGAGTTTCGTGAGAATTTCAAGAAACTGCTCCGCCAGTGGGTGAAAGAGCGTCGTAACTCGCCCAGTGTGGTGATGTGGGGATTGCAGAACGAAAGCACGCTGCCTAAGGAGTTTGCCGAAGAGTGTAGTGAGATTATCCGGGAAATGGATCCTACGGCCCGTACCATGCGTGTGATTACTACGTGTAACTGTGGTGATGGGACAGATTGGAATGTTATTCAGAACTGGAGTGGAACCTATGGTGGTGATGTGAATAAGTATGGCCGTGAATTGTCACAGAAGAATCAGTTGTTGAACGGTGAATATGGGGCATGGCGCAGCATCGGATTGCATACGGAACCGGCAGCTTTTGATGTGAATGGTGTATGGAGCGAGGAGCGTATGTGCCAGCTGATGGAAACCAAGATACGACTGGCGGAACAGGCAAAGGACAGTGTGTGCGGACAATTCCAATGGATATTCAGCAGTCATGATAATCCGGGACGCCGCCAGCCGGATGAAGCGTATCGCCGGATAGATAAGGTGGGACCATTTAATTATAAAGGATTGGTGACTCCGTGGGAGGAGCCGCTGGATGTATATTATATGTATCGCGCGAACTATGTGCCGGCTTCCGAAGATCCGATGGTTTATCTGGCATCTCATACATGGGAGGACCGTTTTGCGACAGGCCGCAGACGGGCTACCATTGAGGCGTACAGCAATTGTGACAGTGTGTTGCTGTACAATGATGCGGTGGATGCTGAATACTTGGGACGGAAATTGAATCATGGGGTGGGGACTCATTTCATGTGGGAAAACCGCGATATCCGTTACAATGTGCTTCGTGCTGTGGGGTACTTTAAAGGAAAACCGGCAGCGGAAGATGTGCTGGTGCTGAACGGTCTGGAAAAAGCTCCTCATTTTGAAGCTCTTTACCGTGGTTCTGCTATAGTGCCTGTTGCTGCCGACCGGTTGAACGGAACTGATTTGTTGAAAGGAGCTGAGGGATATACGTATCTTTATCGTTTGAATTGCGGAGGAGACGCTTATACGGATACGTATGGTCAGGTCTGGGCGCAGGATAACAGCCGTTATTCTCATTCGTGGGCGGAATCGTTTGTTCATCCGTCGGATAGTGTACAGTTGTTGAGCCCTTATCAGGCGAGCCAGCGTACCACGAATGATCCCATTCATGGCACTAGGGACTGGGAACTGTTCCAGACTTTCCGCTTCGGACGCCATAAGCTGAACTTCCGCTTTCCCGTTCCGGATGGCGAGTATCGTGTGGAACTTTATTTTACAGAACCCTGGCATGGTACAGGAGGCGGCGTACAGACGGATTGTGAAGGCTTGCGTATTTTTGATGTAGCGGTAAATGATAAAGTACTTCTGGACGACTTGGATGTATGGGCTGAAGCGGGTCATGACGGCGCTTGCAAAAAGGTGGTGAATGCTATCGTGAAAGGGGGAGTCTTGAAGATTAATTTTCCGGAGGTGAAAGCGGGGCAAGCTTTGATTTGTGGCATTGCGATAGCTTGTAAAGGCGACTTGGATTCCGTTCGCTCTTTTTCTGCCCATAGCTTCAGCTGGGCTGCACAAGACAAGGAGGTGATGGAAAAAGACTCCCAAAAGAATTATTGCCTGAAGATAAAAACGCACGTGCCAATGTGACTTATCAAGCGGAGGATGCTGTGCTGAAAGGTAAGTTCATAAAGAAAGAGGTTAAAGAAACAAAACCGGGGTTTTCTTGGTAAAGGTACACAAAGCAGTATTACTTGGAACATTTCTACCGGTCTGGCACAAGTCTATGCTCTTCGTTTTAAATACATGAATGTTACAGGGAAGCCTATGAAGGTGCGTATGCAGTTCATTGATTCCAAAGGGGTGGTACTGAAGGAAGATAATCTGACTTTTGCCGAAACTCCCGGAAAGTGGCGTATGCTGAGTACAACGACGGGTACGTATATCAATGCAGGCTATTATAAGGTGGTGCTTTCCGCACCGGATATGGAGGGACTGGCATTGGATGCGCTGGATGTGCAATAAAGTATTTTTTATTTGCCGGTAGGAATAAATAGTTTATCTTTGTTCTCTTAAAAAGTTTGAATTCGTCAGAACAGAGTTTATGCCAAAATTTATAATAGATAAGATAGGTCCGATAGAGCATGTTGATTTTACTTTGAATAAAGTGAACATGCTGATTGGTCCGCAAAGCAGTGGGAAAAGTACAATAGCTAAGGTTATCAGTTTCTGTCTATGGTTGGAAAAGGATGTGCTGATGCGTCGTAACACTGATTATGTAAGTTGGAGCTTTGTGGAAAAACAGTTGCTAGAGTTTCATAAATTGAAAAACTATCTGAATGAAGGATATGCTATATTCTTTGTGGGTGATGCTATTGATTTTTGTTATACAAAAGATATGTGCTTCGCTAAATTAAAAGACGGGTTTGAAAGGTGCAAAATTGGCAAAGTCGCTTATATACCCGCTGAAAGAAATGCTGTTACGTTACCCAATATTGCGTCATTGAAGATGCCTGAATATAATACAAGAAGCTTTATTTTTGACTGGTTGGAAGTTCATCAAAAGTTCCAAAAGAAAAAATGCTGTCGATTTGCTGAAACTGAAATTGAAGTATTATTATGACGAATCATCCCAAAAGGATATGATTGTGCTGGAAGATGGAAAAGAAATAGGATTGGAGGAGGCTTCCAGCGGGTTGCAGTCGGTTGTGCCGTTGTATGTTTATGTATATTATTTAACCCATTGGATATATGATCATCAGGAAGATATTTCTTTTGAAAAGAAAGACAGAATAGAAGGGGCATTGTCCAGGGAGTATATTAAAATGTTTTCCAAACAAATGAATGTTGTTATGGATGAGGAATTCTTGAATCAGGCAGTAAAAGAAGCAAAGCTTTCTCCAGGGTTCAAAAAGATATTAGGAACAGCAAAGACCTTGAAAAAAGCGGGTAATGATTCTTTGGATAATTTGTTGGAAACCGTTTTGGAACTTGAAGAGAATATTTCTCATCCTCATTACTCCAACATTATAGTGGAAGAGCCGGAGTTGAATTTGTTTCCCGAAACTCAAAAAGATCTTATCTATGATCTGTTGGAGATGATCAATAGCGGACGGGATCATTTACTGATGACTACCCACAGCCCTTATCTGCTTTATGCACTGAATAATTGCATGCTGGGGGCTTTGGTACAAGAAAATATACCGGAAGAAGAGGAGGGATTACAAAAGATGAAGGATTCGTTTGTCAAGCCGGAGGATGTTTCTGTATGGGAGATTAAAAATGGAAAATTTTTTCCTTATAAAGAGAATCCGAACTATACTATTCAAGATGAAAGAGGATTGATTCGCAATAACTATTTTGATCGGATAATGAAGAATATCATGACAGACTTTGCTGCCTTAATGGATTATTGTGATGAGGATTGAAGCTTTTACAAGATATAATGAGATGACAGGTGACGCCTATGTCATGGATTATACACAAGCGACAGCCGGTAAACGGAAAGTATGTATAAAGGAAGAAGATCCTGATGATATAGCTTCTTTTCATTTGATTAATCCAAGAAAAACGACTTATTGGGCAGTGAATTTTGAGGAGAATCCGGCTGTGTTGAAAGGTTCTGATCAGTGTGAATGTATGTTTGTTTCCAGTAGGGCAAGCAGTAAGGGATGGGTTTGCTTGGTTGAACTTAAATATTGTTTGGAAAAGAACATAGAGAGGAATGCAGGAGATGCTTTTAAACAATTGTATGAAACATTGAACAAATTGGTGGAATTGAACATTGTAGATTATAAATCACATCGGATTTACTTAAATATATCTATACCTGAACATTCCCATAGGGCACCGTTTACTGCTTTTCAGAATACCAAGATGATTTGTTGGAATGTTTATATACTCATAAGGTTAAAGTATTGGGATATAATGAAGTTCTGATATTAAATGAATGTTTTATCAGACCACCGAAAGAGGAGATCTGAAATCTATATGTATCATTAAATGGGCGATCTGAAAATATAAAATGGAATCATAAGGGGAAGGTTTCAGCATTTGGCATTTTTTACTATCTTTGTGCTCTGAAACTAACCTCTTAAAAATATGTTAATTGATTTACTGCATTCTTCTTATTTCTCGCTCTTTCTTATTGTAGCGTTGGGCTTTATGCTAGGGAGGATTAAGATAAAGGGCTTGTCGCTGGATGTGTCGGCCGTTATCTTCATTGCCTTGCTTTTCGGACATTTCGGTGTGATCATTCCTAAAGAATTGGGGAACTTCGGTTTGGTGCTCTTTATCTTTACCATCGGTATTCAGGCCGGTCCCGGATTTTTTGATTCTTTCAGGAGTAAAGGAAAGACACTGATTCTTATTACTATGCTTATTATTTGCTCTGCCTGTCTGACGGCGGTAGGACTGAAGTATGCTTTCGACATTGATACGCCCAGTGTGGTGGGATTGATAGCAGGGGCATTGACCAGTACGCCTGGTCTGGCGGTAGCTATAGACAGTACAAATTCACCGTTGGCTTCCATTGCATACGGTATTGCTTACCCGTTTGGAGTGATAGGGGTGATTTTGTTTGTGAAGCTGTTACCCAAGATTATGCGGGTGGATCTGGATAAAGAAGCGCGCAGGTTGGAACTGGAACGGCGCAGCGGTTTTCCGGAACTGACAACTTGCATTTTCAGAGTGACCAATCAAGCGGTATTCGGACGTACTTTGGCGCAAATAAATGCGCGTGCCATGACGGGAGCCGTTATTTCGCGGGTAAAGCATGAGGATTCTATATTGATGCCTAAAGCGAATACCATGTTGCTGGAAGGGGACTATGTGCAGGCGGTGGGAAGTGAGGAAGCGCTGAATCAGTTTGCCGTATTGGTTGGAGAACGGGAGGAAGGCGAATTGCCTCTGGACCAGACACAGGAGATTGAATCTTTATTGCTGACAAAGAAAGATATGATAAACAAGCAATTGGGAGATCTGAATTTACAACGTAACTTTGGTTGTACGGTAACCCGTATCCGTCGAAGTGGCATAGACTTGTCACCTTCTCCGGATTTGGCCTTGAAATTCGGTGATAAGTTGATGGTGGTCGGTGAACGGGAAGGACTCAGAGGCGTTGCTCGTTTGTTGGGGAATAATGCCAAACAGTTGTCTGATACTGATTTCTTCCCGATAGCTATGGGGATTGTATTAGGTGTATTGTTCGGTAAAATAAATATTTCATTTTCAGACAGCGTTTCATTTTCACCCGGATTGACCGGAGGAGTATTGATGGTGGCATTGTTGCTGAGTGCCGTGGGAAAGACAGGACCCATATTGTGGTCTATGTCCGGTCCTGCCAATCAGTTGTTACGTCAGTTGGGCTTATTGCTGTTTTTGGCTGAGGTCGGTACTTCTGCCGGTAAGAATCTGGTGGCTACTTTTCAGGAGAGCGGATTGTTATTGTTCGGAGTGGGGGCGGCCATTACTGTTGTGCCTATGCTGGTTGCTGTTGTGGTTGGCAGGTTGGTCTTTAAAATCAGTTTGTTGGATTTGCTGGGCACCATCACTGGTGGTATGACCAGTACGCCCGGTCTTGCGGCAGCCGATTCCATGGTAGATAGTAATATTCCGAGTGTTGCATACGCTACGGTGTATCCGATTGCAATGGTGTTCCTTATTTTGTTTATACAAGTGATCGCTTCGGCAGTTTATTGATATATCAAACAGCCGGGTGGGTATGTGCCAAAGGTAGTAAATACTTTTGGCACATTTTTTATTTGGATGAATGTTGTATTTTTATTTATCGATATGAGGAGAAAAAAATATTCATTTTGTTCTTTTATAGATTTTAATTTATATATTTGTCACAACCTTAATATAATACGGAGAAAGATTAGGCTTATTCGGTGACAGAATGACGATTGGAATATGTATGAATAAGCTGAACTCATATATGGTATTTATAAATATACTCAATTTTATGAGGAATAAAGACACACACACTCGAATTACAGACAAATGCAGATGTTTGTTTGTAGTTGCCTATTCGGCAATGTCTATTACAGGATTGAGCTCCGTGCTCGCAGTGGAAAACCATGCACTATCTTCTCCGGTTTCAGATCGTGTGGAAAGCGTACAGCAGAAAAACATGTTTCAGGTAATGTGCAGGATGCTAACGGAATGCCTTTAATCGGGGCGTCCGTAATTATCAAGGGAACCAATACCGGTATGATTACCGATATTGAAGGTAATTTCGCTCTTGATGCTAAACAGGGTGATATTATCGTAATCAGTTACATCGGTATGAAATCGGCGGAGGTGAAAGTGCCTGCTAACGGGCAAATAAGAGTGATGCTGAAGGAGGATTCTCAGTTGATGGATGAAGTGGTAGTGACTGGTTATGGTGATTTTAAGAAGGCTACTTATACGGGGTCTGCTTCTGTTTTGAATACGGATAAATTGGAGTCATTGCCTGTTGTGTCTGTAGCACAGATGATGGAGGCTAATATTCCGGGGTTAAGTTCAGTAGCCAGTTCTTCCCAGCCGGGTTCTAAAGCTACAGTGCGGGTGCGTGGAATTGCTTCTATGAATGCTTCTACAGAACCTCTTTATGTATTGGACGGTGTGCCGGTAGCGTCTAGGGATATGAGTGGTCTAAGTGCCAATGCCAGCGCGGGAGGACTTGGTTTGATCGAGACATTAAATCCTGCGGATATTGAAAGTATAACCGTATTGAAAGATGCCGCTTCTGCTTCATTATATGGAGCAAAAGGATCTAACGGTGTAATCCTTATTACTACTAAAAAAGGTAAGGAAGGTAAAATGAGAGTGAGTATGCAGGCTACTTACGGTATTACGGATATTGCTTACAATTATCGTCCGATAATGGGTGGTGAAGAGCGTAGGGAATTGATTTATGAGGGATTTGTTAATTATCGTTTGAATCAGGGGGACTCGGAAACCGAGGCAAAGGCTTATGCGGATGGACAAATTGACAATTATGCGGCACGCCCGGTCAACGGATATGCTGATTGGGAAGATGCTTTATTGAAAAAAGGACATCAGCAAGACTATAGTTTGTCTGTAAGCGGAGGTAATGAAAAGTCGAATTTTATTGGTACGTTAGGATATACCAATCAGACAGGTATAAGCATAAATTCAGGAATGGAACGTTTTACCGGTCGTATTGATGCAAACAGTAAATGGAATAAATTTGAGTATGGAATGAATGCTACCTTTTCATGGACTCGTAATAAACATACGCCGGAGGGACAGTATTATGCCAGTGCGCTTTATTACTTCAAAATATCAATTGACCCCTTCTATACCTATTTATAATGAGGATGGCAGCTATCATACGGGTTTCCAGAATAATGGTAGGCATTAACCCGCTGTATGAGAATTCTGTAGATTCAAATTATGCACGTCTGGCACGTACAATGGCATCTGCCAAGGCTGCCTATCATATCTTGGACGGGTTGAAGTTATCTACTATCTTTACAGTAGACTATTCTTTAAATAAAGACTTTTTCTTTTACTCGCCTGACGGTAAAGATGGGGAAGCTACACAGGGATCCGGACAGATGATGATGATTGAGAGAATGAGTTATACTTCACAAACGAATCTGGCATATAATAAAACGTTTGGTAAACATAACATTAATGCGGTCTTAGCGTATGAGGTTATGAAGTACGATTATGAGGATATGTATGGTGAGAAACAGGTTTACGGGCAAACACTTAATCCGTCGTTGGATAATGGTGCCAAACCTGCTGATCTTACTAATACAAGGCAGGAAGATGCTATGGTGTCGTATGTGGGAAGCTTGAATTATGGATATAATGATAAATATTATGCAGGTTTCAGTTTCCGTCGTGATGGCTCTTCCCGATTGGCACCTGATACCCGTTGGGGAAACTTTTGGGCTGTTTCCGCTTCATGGAGACTCTCTCAGGAAAACTTCATGAAACCGTGGGAGAATGTTGTGTCGGATATGAAATTAAGAGCATCGTATGGTGTGAACGGTAATCTGCCGACCGGTTATTATGGTTATCATGGAACTTATACTACCGGAGCATTTTATAATGGGAAACCTGCTCCGTGGGAAGATGCTATTGCTAATCCTGATTTGACTTGGGAAAAGAACTATGCATTGAATCTGGGGGTTGATTTAAGTCTGTTCAGACGGGTTAATTTGACTTTCGATTGGTATACCAGAACGACTAAGGATTTATTGATGAGTAAGCAATTGAATTCTATTAGTGGTTTTGGCAGTATTCTTACGAATGTGGGTGAAATGAAAAATACCGGTTTTGAAATAGAAGTACGCTCAAGTAATATTCAAACCAAAGATTTTAGTTGGACAACTTCTTTAAACTTGTCACATAATAAAAATAAGATTGTAAAACTGGCGGATCTTCCGGAATTTATAGATGGAAATTATATCAGAAAGGAAGGCTGTTCGTATGCGACAATTTATTTGAGAGAATATGCCGGAGTGGATCCTAATGACGGACGCCCGATGTATTATGACAATAAAGAAGACGAAAATGGCAATAGAAGCAGGAATATTGTGTATGATCCCAATGATGCCGACCGTGTGGAGTTGAAAGATATATATCCTAAATTAACCGGTGGATTGATGAATACGTTTAATTATAAGTTTATTGATTTATCTTTTAATTTGTCGTTTCATTTAGGTGGATATTCTTACGATGGTGCCATGTATGCTTTGCAAGATGACGGCTATACGGCACAATACAATAAGAGTACAGAGTTACGCCGCCGTTGGAAACAGCCGGGAGATATAACAGATGTTCCCCGATATGTGTATGGACAAGAGTATGGTGGCTGGTGGAACTCATCACGTGGTATTCATAGTACAGATCATTTGCGCTTGAAAAGTTTGATTGTTGGCGTTTCTGCTCCTCAGTCTTGGTTAAGAACCATAGGTATTAATTCTGCCCGTATTTATTTTTCGGGTACCAACTTGTTGACATGGGCTGCATACGATCAATATGATCCGGAGTTGAATGGAATTGTAAGTTATTTTACTCCTCCTCTTAAAACATTCGCATTTGGACTTGAACTTAAATTCTAATCAATTAACACCGAACTGTTTATGAAAAAAAATATAATTATATTAGGCTTGATTTCTTTATTGGCCGTATCGTGCGGGGATGATTTTTTAACCACTCATCCTGGTGATAGCGTTTCTACGGATTTGGCACTGAGTACAGAGCAGGATATAGATAATGCTGTGAATGGATTGTATGATTTGATGTCCAGCTATGGCTATTATGGCGGAACCATGTTTTTTTATGGGGATATGAAAGGGGATGATATGCAGAGTTCTTATAATAGTGGGAGAACTTGTAACCGGTGTTATTTATATGATCATCGCTCTACAAGCTTAAATGCCGGATATTTATGGGGACGTCCTTTTTATATTATCCGTAATGCATGGAATGTGATCAATGCGATTGATGATGGAAAAGTGCAAGGTTCAGAGCAAAGATTAAAGGAATTAAAAGGTGAGGCGATGACTATCATGGCACTTTGCCAGTTTGACTTGACCCGTTGTTTCGGTTATCCTTATACTAAGGATAAAGGGGCCGGTTGGGGAGCTCCAATTGTAGATCATGCAATTACATTAGATGAAAATCCGCCACGCAGCACTGTAGCAAAGGATTATGAGTTCATAATCAATACATTGGAGGAGGCTATACCTTTAATGAGTACTTCTAAAAATAACAGCCGGATGAATGCGTATGCTGCAAGAGCATTGCTGTCTCGTATTTATCTGTATCATGATGATAACGAGAAGGCGTTTCAAATGGCAAGCAACTTGATTGAAGAAGTGGAAGGAAATGGAATGTACCGTCTTTATACACGTGATGAATATATTCCGGCATGGGATCTGAAAAATACGTTTGGTACGGAATCATTATTTGAAATTGCTAATAGTACAGATGATAATGGAGGACGAAGTTCATTGGCATATCTAATGCATTGGAATGGGTATCGTGAGATTTTTGCTACTCAGAAATTTGTGGATGAGTTATTGAGTGATCCGGATGATATTCGCTGTCTGTTGCTGGAAAAGAATGTTTAATAATAAAAATGATGTATGGTGGTTGAAAAAATGGCCGGGAACAGATGCTACGACTCCATCTTTTGAAAATAATTATGTTATTTTCCGTTTGTCTGAAGTCTATTTGAATGCGGCGGAAGCCGGAGTGAAAATAGGTGGGGCATCTGCCGTAAAAGGTTTGAATTATCTGAATGCAATTGTGCAGCGTGCTAATCCTGTAAAAGAAGTAACGGCGGCTGAATATACATTGGATAGGGTGTTGGAAGAAAGAAGTAAAGAATTGATAGGTGAGGGGCATCGTTTCTTTGATATGTTGAGAAATGGAAAGACCATTGTTCGTAAGGGAGGATATCATTTACCGGGTATCGTGGAGGAAATAGACTGGGATTATTATAAATGTGTTTTACCGATTCCAACAGACCAGTTTACATTTAGTCCTGATATGGAGCAGAATCCGGGATATACTAAAAATTAATTTTAAATAATTATTAAATGAGAGGGTGTGGTATCACACCCTTTTTTTGTGTGGACAAATTCTACATTCATGTGGATTTATTCTACAGTTTTACAGATGTTCTGTTTGCTTATTTAGTTAATATACAGTGATTTGACGGGCGGTTATTGTTGTTGGCATATCTTTTGACCGGAACATGATAAATTATTATATAATTATATAAATATAAATCATGAATAAATCTAGGTATGTTTTTTTCATTTTGGCTTGTTTATTCGGTTTGTACGTGCAAGCTCAGAATAGAACAGTGAAAGGACGTGTTCTCTCAGCAGAGGATAAAGAACCATTAATTGGAGCTACTGTCAAAATACCCGGTACATCTATCGGTGTGGTGACAGATATAGATGGCAATTTCTCTCTGGAAGTTCCCAACAAAGACAAAACATTAGTGATTGAGTTTTTAGGTATGAGTACACTAACGGCGAAGATACCTGCCAATGGGGTACTGAATGTATCTTTACGTCCGGATACACAACGATTGGACGAGGTTGTGGTGACAGGCTATGGTAATTTTTCCAAATCCTCATTTACCGGTTCGGCAAATACATTACGGGGGGACTTGTTGAAGAACGTTCCGGTTGTATCGGTAGAACAGAAGTTGCAGGGTATGACTCCGGGTGTGTCCATTTCGGGAAATTCCGGTCAGCCGGGTGCTAATCAAAGTATACGTATTCGCGGTATGGGGTCATTCAATGCATCGAAAGAACCTTTGTTTGTCATTGACGGAGTACCGGTGACTTCCGGAAGCTTGAGTGGTGGCTCGGCAGATGCCGCTTACATGAATAATTCTAAAACGAATATAATGAGTACGCTGAACCCTTCGGATATTGAAAATATAACAGTCATAAAGGATGCGGCGGCGGCTTCTTTATATGGTTCACGTGCGGCAAACGGTGTGATTCTGATAACCACTAAAAAAGGTACAAAGGGACGTGCTAAGGCTACATTAAAAATTGATGGTGGCTTTTCTAATGCTGCTGTGGAATTCCGTCCAACGTTGAATGGGGAGCAGCGTAGAGAGCTAATTTATGAAGGTTTGATGAACTTTCAGCAAGATGAGATAGTCAAGAATCCGGAGGCGGGATTGGCATCGCCCACAGAGTATGCTGATTTACATATCAATGATTATGCCTCCATTCCGGAACTGGGATATACTGACTGGAGAAAGGAATTAATGCGTACGGCACATCATCAAAGTTATGAAGCGTCCGTATCGGGAGGTAATGACAAGACTACGTTCTATTCTTCATTGGGTTTTAACCGTCAGGAGGGTTTGGTGGAAAATTCTAATCTAGATAGATATACAGCGCGTTTGAATGTAACCCAGAAGGTAGGTTCCCGTGGGGAAGTGGGTGCCAATGTGATGTTCTCTCAATTGAATCAGGAAATGAATGAGGAGCGTGGATCATCTATTAATCCTTTCCTTTGTGTGGCTTTGAACACCACTCCGTCTTTTCCGGTACGTGACGCTGAAGGGAATTATGTAGGGTCATATCCCAGTAGCAATGTGAATCCGTTGCGTGATATCCGTACAGATTATAACCGTACCCGCATGACACGTATGTTTTCTACAGGCTATGCTTCGATAGATATTATCAAAGGGTTGAAATTAAAAGAAACGCTTAGCTATGATTATAATATTCAGAAAGATTCCCGTTATTGGAATCCGTTGAGTGGAGCCGGAGCTAAAAGTGGTAGTGATGCACAGACGGCAAAGGGATTTATAGAATATAGTAAATTGATTTCTTCCACTTCATTGGGATACAATACGACTATAGCACAGTTGCACCATGTGGACGCATTGATAGCTTATGAAATTGAAAATTATCAGACTGACAAAGCAATGGGGGATAAATCCAAACTTCCTTCAGATTATTTGGTGGAACCGGATAATGCAGCATCATTGAACAGCTTTGTGTCTTCTACTCAGGATTCAAGAATGATTTCTTATGTATCCCGTATCAACTATGATTATGATGACCGTTACTATATTGCTGGTAGCTTTCGTCGTGACGGCAGTTCACGCCTGTCACCCGAGAACCGTTGGGGAAATTTTTGGTCTGTATCCGGTATGTGGAATGTAGGTGCGGAAAAATTTATGCAATCTATAAAGAGTGTGCTGAGTGATTTAAAGATACGTGCCTCGTATGGTGTGAATGGTAATCAACCGGGTGCTCTTTACGGATATATGGGACTTTATTCCTACGGGCAGAATTATATGGGAGGCGGTGGATCTTATGAATCGGCATTACCGAACCCGAACCTTAAATGGGAAAAGAACTATAACTTGAATTTGGGACTCGACCTGGCATTTATCAATCGTATTTTTGTCAGCTTGGAATATTATAATCGCGATACGAAAGATTTGCTTTACAATCGTCCTATCAGTAGCACTACCGGTTTCCAAAATTATTTGGGGAACTTGGGACAACTGAATAATAGAGGTTGGGAACTGGAACTGCGTACCATAAACTTTGCCGGTAGCAACTTTAATTGGACTTCTGTTTTGAATATGACCCACAATAAAAATAAGATTGTATCATTGGATGGTAAATTGGAACAGTCTATCGAGGGAAGCTGGTTTATCCATAAAGTGGGGTTGCCGTATTCTACCTTCTATGTGAAAGAATATGCGGGGGTTGATCCTCAAACAGGAAAAGCTTTGTACTATATGAATACACAGGATGCAAATGGCAATTATGACAAAACAGTTACTACTGACGCTTCTGCAGCACAGGCAATTCCTTATAAGTCTGTGGATCCGAAAATTTCAGGAGGTTTTACCAATATCGTGAATTACAAATGGTTTGATTTAGCATTGACATTGACTTATTCTTTAGGAGGATATTCTTTTGACAAAACCGGAACTTATAATGAAACCGACGGTGCAAAAGAGCAGAACTATAACTTGCCCATTTATGAATTGGATCGTTGGCAAAAGCCGGGTGATGTGACAGATGTACCCCGATTTGTACTTGGCCAAGCAGCAGGACCGCAGAATTCATCCCGTTATGTACATAGCACGGATCATTTACGTGTAAAGAACTTGACTTTGGGCTTTACATTGCCAGATCAGTGGTTGACCAAACTGGGTGTCAGTAAAGCAAGATTGTATTTCTCAGGCAGTAACTTGTTGACGTGGGCAAAGTGGGACCAGTATGATCCGGAAGTGCCTGTTTCCGGTGAAGTATTTTGTGAAACACCTCCTATGCGTACTTACAGTTTTGGAATAGAAGTCTCTTTTTAATGTAATTTCCTTTAAATTAGAACGAAATGAAAAAATATATTTATCGATTGTTGCGGCTGTATCATTGATGTTTGTTTCGTGTACTGCTGATTGGCTGAATACAGATCCTTCTACGGCAGTTCCTAGTGATGATGCCATTAAAAATATAGATGATGCACAGGTGGCATTGAATGGTATATACCGATTAGCATCCGCACATAGTTATTATGGTGATAATTATCTTTATTATGCTGATTGTCGTGGAGAAGATGTGCAGGCACGTATTAATAAAGGAGCAGGCCGCAGGGTTTCTCCTTACTATTTCTTTGATGTTACGGCGGATGATAATTTTAATATAACCCTTGTCTGGAACCAACCCTATAAAGTGATCCATCAGGCTAACAGTCTGATAGAAAAGTTGGATGCGGGGAATGCGGGGAATGCCAAGCCGGAAGAAGTGGCACGGATTAAATCGGAGGCACTGGCAATGAGAGGACTGGCTTTATTTGATCTGACCCGTTTATTTGGTATGCCTTATACTTTGGATAATGGGGCTTCTTTGGGAGTTCCTATTGAGATTCAGACCACCTTGGAGGATCATGCTCCGGAACGTAACACAGTGGCACAATGTTACGAACAAGTGCTAAAGGACTTGAACGATGCGTTGGGAGGACTGACAAAAGAAAAACATGATGCCTATATGAATTATTGGAGTGTGAAAGCTTTACTTTCCCGGGTGTATCTGTATATGAATGACAATGAAAATGCATTGAAATGTGCAGAAGAAGTAATCAATGACAATGGGGGAATTTACCGGCTTTTTACTCATGATGAATATCCTTCTGTATGGGGAAAAGACTTCAACTCAGAGTCTTTGTTTGAATTCTATTTTACGATGTCTGAACCTTCAGGCGGTTCGGGAGGAGAAGGGGCGCCGATGGTGTATGCCGATAATGTGAAAGATTGGAATAACCTGATTCTGACAAAGGCTTATTTGGATTTGCTGAATGAAGACCCTGAAGATGTGCGCCATGTATTTCCTCATTTGCCGGAAAATGCAGTTGCAGATACATTGCCTGTAGCTGCCAAAGGTCAACCGAAATATCTGATTAAATATCCGGGGAAATCGGGCAGTGTGACCGATGCTGTTTCTACAGTCAATCCACAGGATAATGATCTTTGTATTCTCCGTTTATCCGAGGTCTATTTGAATGCTGCGGAAGCTGCTTTTAAAATCGGCAATACGGAAAAAGCATTGACATATCTGAATGCGATAGTTACCCGTGCCAATCCAGCGAAATCCGTAACATCTGCTGATCTCAGCTTGGAGCGCATTTTGAAAGAAAGACGTAAAGAACTGGTAGGTGAAGGTCATGCTTTCTTTGATTATATGCGTAATGGCAAGTCAGTGGACCGTTCAGGAGGCTGGCATCTGACTATGCCTGAAGATGCTCGTGTCATTACTCCTTCAGACCCTAGGGTGGCACTTCCTATTCCACAAACTGAAATTGATGCTAATCCGAATATAGTTCAAAATCCTAGATAATTGTTTTGTCCATGTTAAGTTTGCCCTTCTTTTCGATGATGATATCGGAGAGAAGGGTTTTCTTTTTACAATTTATATGGTACAAAATCATATTTCGTCCGTCTTCATTTGAAAAGAAAGAGTAAAAATATGAGAATATATGGATTGTTACTGTGCGGATGGATGACGGTATCCTTACAGGCCCAACAAATACATGATTGGGAGAATCATCATGTATTACAGATTAATCGGGAACCGGCAAGGGCTGCTTTTGTGCCTTTTGCCAAGCAGAAGGGGGATTGTTCGATGAGTCTGGACGGGATGTGGAAATTCCGGTGGACTCCTGTGCCTTCCGAACGGATAGCGGATTTCTACCGTACGGACTTTAATGACGAGGATTGGAAAAGTTTTCCGGTTCCTGCCAATTGGGAAATCAACGGATACGGAACACCTATTTATGTATCGGCAGGATATCCGTTTAAAATAGATCCTCCACGGGTAATGGGGGAGCCTAAAGCTTCGTATACCACCTACAAGGAACGTAATCCGGTGGGACAATACCGGCGTACTTTTATTTTACCGGCTGGGTGGAAAGCGGATGGGCAGACTTTTCTTCGTTTTGAAGGAGTGATGAGCGCTTTTTATGTATGGATAAACGGTGAACGTATAGGGTATAGCCAGGGAAGTATGGAACCTAGTGAGTTCAATATCACCCGTTGGTTGAAACCGGGAGAGAACCAAATAGCTTTAGAGGTTTATCGGTATAGTGACGGATCTTATTTGGAAGATCAGGATTTTTGGCGTTTTGGAGGTATTCATCGCAGTATTCATTTGGTGCATACTCCAGATATCCGTATCCGTGACTATGTAGTGCGTACCCTCCCTGCTGTTCAGGGGAATTATCAAGATTTCAGACTGCTGATTGATCCGCAGTTCAGCGTTTATCAGGGAATGGCGGTAAAGGCTATACGTTGCAGGCAGTGCTGAAGGATGCGGATGGAAGAGAAATAGTGAATATGGTTGGCAATGTGGAAGATATCTTGGATTTGGAGCATAAGGCGGCACGGATGAATGAATGGTATCCGCAACGTGGTCCACGTAAGATGGGACGTATGTCCGCCGTTATAAAATCTCCACAACGTTGGACAGCCGAAACTCCTTATTTATATAAGTTGGAGCTTCGTTTACAGAATGTAAACGGACAGACCATAGAGCAAGTGGAACAGCCGGTAGGTTTTCGTTGTATTGAAATAAAAGACGGACAAATGTTGGTTAACGGTAATTCTGTCCGCTTTCGTGGGGTAAACCGTCATGAACACGATCCGTATACGGCACGCGTGATGAGTGAGGAGAGAATGTTGCAGGATATATTATTGATGAAACAAGCCAATGTGAATGCAGTCCGTACCAGTCACTATCCCAATGTGAGCCGTTGGTACGAACTGTGTGACAGCTTGGGACTGTATGTGATGGATGAGGCGGATATAGAAGAGCACGGATTGCGTGGAACATTGGCCAGTACACCCGATTGGTACGCCGCTTTTCTGGATCGTGCAGTACGTATGGCGGAACGCGATAAAAATCATCCTTCGGTAGTGATGTGGAGCATGGGAAATGAAAGTGGTTACGGACCTAATTTTGCTGCTATTTCGGCTTGGCTACATGATTTTGATCCTACACGTCCCGTACACTATGAAGGAGCTCAGGGAGTGAACGGAGAACCCGATCCGAAAACGGTGGATGTAATCAGCCGTTTCTATACCCGTGTGAAACAGGAGTATCTGAATCCCGGCATTCCCGAAGGGGAAGACAAGGAACGGGCGGAGAACGCACGTTGGGAACGCCTGTTGGAAATAGCGGAACGCACGAATGATAACCGTCCTGTGATGACCAGCGAACATGCACATTGCATGGGAAATGCTTTAGGTAATTTCAAGGAATATTGGGATGAGATTTATAGTAACTCACGTATGCTGGGCGGCTTTATATGGGACTGGGTGGATCAAGGTATTTATAAGATATTGCCGGATGGCCGCCAGATGGTGGCGTATGGCGGTGATTTTGGTGATCAGCCTAATTTAAAGGCTTTTTGTTTTAATGGTGTGGTGATGAGTGACCGCGAAACTACGCCCAAATATTGGGAGGTGAAGAAAGTATATGCCCCGGTTAAATTGGAAATGGAAAAAGATCTTCAGGTTTTTCCAAAAGAACAAGATCTTTTAGTAAAAGAACAAGATGTTTTGCCCAAAGGATTAAGAGTTACGAACCGCAATCACCACATTGGTCTGGAAGGATATCGCTGTCTGTGGACTTTGATAGAGAATGGGAAGAAGATGGAACAAGGGGAACTGGCGCTTCCATTGGTGGCACCCGGTGAAACGGGAACGATGGCTTTGCCCGATGTCAAGATTAATAAGCAGGCTGATGTTCGATTGAATGTAAGTATAGTATTGAAAGAAGATGCTTTATGGGCGAAAGCCGGGCATGAGATTTTAAAGGAACAGTTTGCCTTGAATGATCATTTGATGGCGGTGGCTAACGGTGTACAACCGGGTAAACGTAAAAATAAGTTTTCTGTTTTGGATTTATGGAAAGATAGTTATTTTCAGGCTTTCCGTGCTCCGACGGATAATGATAAAAGTTTCGGTAACTGGTTGGCCAAAGATTGGAAGAATCAGAGATTGGATGCTCCTCAAGTAGAGGTGATTACTCCCGAAACGGAAACTCAGGAAACGAATGGCACCGTATCGAGGAAATCGGTTGTGAAATATCGTTATGCCAAAGGTAGCATCCGTGTCTCTTCCCATTATAAAATATATGTGGATGGAACGGTGGATTTGGAACAGACTTATCTGCCACAAGGAGAATTGCCGGAATTGCCTCGTCTGGGTAGTGCATTTGTATTGGGAGAAGAATACGAGAATCTTTCCTGGTACGGTCGTGGCCCGTGGGAAAATTATCCCGACCGTAAGACGTCCTGTCTGATAGGCAGATGGAGCAGCAAGGTGAGCAGTCAATATACACATTACCCCCGTCCTCAGGACAGTGGCAATCACGAGGATGTCACAGAGGTGACCCTTACCAATAAAGAAGGGAAAGGTATCCGTGTGACAGCCATAGACCGGCCATTTTCATTTTCGGCCTTATATTATACTGTGGATGATATTTATAAAGCAACTCATGATTGTGACTTGAAACCACGAAAGGAGATTATTCTCAGCCTGGATGCTGCGGTTTTAGGTTTAGGAAACAGTAGTTGTGGTCCGGGAGTGCTGAAGAAGTATGCCATTGATAAGCAGAAACCTCATACTTTGCGGGTACGTTTCAGTCTTATTAAATGACATATGGCAAAAGGTGTGAATGGGCGACACATCTTTTCGGGAAGCAGTCGGAAAAATAGAATTAAATTAAAAATCAAATATCAAAATGAAAAGAACAACAACTTTTTATCACTCCTTGCTTTATCGGCAGGTTTGTTGGCGCAATCTTCCGTAAAAACAGAACGCCAATACTTGTCAGGACGTGGCTGTGATGATATGGTACAATGGGATTTCATGTGTACCGGTGGTAATAATTCCGGAAAATGGACGAAAATCGGAGTACCTTCTTGTTGGGAGCTGCAAGGATTCGGTACTTATCAGTATGGCATGAAATTCTATGGTAAGGCTTTTCCTGAAGGAGTAGCTGATGAACAAGGTTTGTATAAATATGAATTTGAGTTGCCTGCCGAATGGAATGGTAAACAGATAGAGCTGGTATTTGAAGGCTCTATGACTGATACGCAGGTAAAGATAAATGGTCGTAAAGCTGGCTCCATGCATCAGGGAGCTTTTTACCGCTTTATTTATAATGTGAGTGACCGGGTATTCTTCGGATCGAAAAAAAAGAATGTACTTGAAGTAACTGTAAGCAAGGAAAGTGCGAATGCAGGGGTTAATTTGGCAGAACGCCGTGCTGATTATTGGAATTTTGGAGGTATTTTCCGTCCTGTGTTTATCGTGGCGAAACCAGCTCAAAATATCGATCGTCTGGCAATAGATGCGAAGGCGGATGGGAATTTCTATGCTGATTGTTTTCTGAATATGGCAGTAGAAGGTGCTAGGATACATACTGTCATAACAGATGTTAAAGGGAAAAAAGTGGCCGAAAATACTTCGGATGTCCGTACAGGTAGCGATCATGCTTCGATTAATTTCACTGTAAAATCTCCTGAATTATGGACAGCTGAAACTCCGACTATGTATCAGGCTACGTTTACTTTGCTTGATAAAGCCGGTAAAACCCTGCATGTTGAAAATCAGAAATTTGGTTTCCGTACGATTGAAACACGTGAAAGTGACGGATTGTATATCAATGGTCAGCGTGTGATGATTAAAGGAGTGAACCGGCATAGTTTCCGTCCTGAAAGCGGACGTACACTGAGCAAGGCAAAGAATATTGAAGATGTATTGCTTATCAAAAGCATGAACATGAATGCTGTTCGTCTAAGTCATTATCCTGCTGATCCCGAATTCTTTGAAGCTTGTGACTCTTTGGGACTTTATGTAATGGATGAATTGAGTGGCTGGCATGGCAAGCACGAAACTATCAACGGGCAGAAGCTGGTAAAAGAAATGATTACCCGTGATGTAAACCATCCGTGTATTATCTGGTGGAGCAATGGTAATGAAAAAGGCTGGAATACTGAATTGGATGGTGAATTTCATAAATATGATCCTCAGAAACGTCCGGTGCTTCATCCGCAAGGCAACTTCAGCGGATATGAAACTATGCACTATCGTTCTTATGGAGAAAGCCAGAACTATATGCGTCTGCCAGAAATATTTATGCCGACCGAATTCTTGCACGGGTTGTATGATGGGGGCCATGGAGCAGGATTGTATGATTATTGGGAAATGATGCGTAAACATCCTCGTTGTGCCGGAGGTTTTCTTTGGGTGCTGGCTGACGAGGGCGTGAAGCGTGTGGATATGAATGGATTCATTGACAACTGCGGCAATTATGGAGCTGATGGTATTGTAGGACCGCACCACGAAAAAGAGGGAAGTTATTTTACCATCAAGCAGGTGTGGTGTCCTATTCAAATCAGGGTTGATAGCCTTGACAGTCAGTTTGACGGCAAACTGAGAATAGAGAACCGGTACGATTTTTTGAATGCGAATACTTGCCGTTTCACCTATAAATATGTACAATTGCCTTCTGTGACCGATAAGGGGGGAATGAAAGTGATGAAACAGGGAGAGGTGAACTGTCCCGACATTCCTGCTCACGGTGTGGGTACACTGACTATTCCTGCGGCTATGAAGGGAGCCAATGCTCTACTGCTGACCGTTACGGATAAAAATGGGAATGACCTTTTTACATGGAGCTATAAACTGGAAGACATTGCCGGATTGCAACAGGTTTCTGCCGGAAACAAGCCTTCTTATAAAGAAACTGCCGATGCATTGACGGTTGATGCTGGAGGACGTACATTTACTTTCTCTCAGAAAGACGGACAACTGAAAGGGGTGAAGATTGGAAGCCGTACCATCAGCCTGACAAATGGACCTCGTTTTATTGCTGCGAAGCGTTCGGACCGTTCTATGGACCAGTTTTACAACCATGATGACAAAGAGGCTGAAAAGAAGAAAACCCAATATACAACATTTGAGGATGCTGGTTGTTTCACGGGCTTTAGCGTGCGTGAAGAAGGCAATAACGTAGTAGTTACCGCTAACTACAAACTGGGATGTTTTGATCAGGCTGTATGGACTATCTCCCCTGACGGTACCGCTGCTATAGACTTTACATACAACTTTAGTGGTGTTGTGGATTTGATGGGGGTGATGTTTGATTATCCGGAAGATAAAGTGTTGAGCAAGCGTTGGGTAGGTGACGGCCCTTACCGTGTATGGCAGAACCGTCTGCATGGCCCGCAGTTGGGCGTATGGGAAAATGAGTATAATGATCCCATTCCTGCTGAAAGTTTTACTTATCCCGAATTTAAAGGGTACTTCGCTAATGTGCAATGGATGACTTTGGAAACACAGGAAGGAATGATAAGTATTTGTAACCGTACTCCTCAGAATTATGTAGGGGTTTATCAGCCTCGCGACGGTCGTGACGGCTTGCTTTATACTTTTCCTGTTACCGGTATCAGTCTGATGAAAGTAATTCCTCCGGTTCGTAATAAAGTGAATACGACAGATTTGATAGGTCCGTCTTCACAAGCATTTTGGGCTGATGGAGAATATGGAGGAGGTATCACGTTAAAATTTGAATAACAGTGAAAAAATAGATTGTAAAGGGAAGAGAAACTTTGTTTATTCTTCCCTTTTTCTTTTTTTATTTGACTTGAACTCTCTATATTTGAGAAATTGAGTACAAATTACAACTTTGTTCGTTTATTATTAAATATAGAATAAATAACTTATGAAGATAAAACATCTGTTTGTATCCATATTGCTGGTAACCGGATTCCAACCGATGATAGCACAATCCGCTTTACGGCAACAGTTTGTAAATTCACCCGTACAGGAAGCTCGTCCTTGGACTTTCTGGTATTGGATGTTTGGCGCTGTAACTCCCGAAGGGATTACTGCAGATTTGGAGGCCATGCATCGTATAGGTTTGGGTGGGGCCTATCTGATGCCTATTAAGGGAGTAGAGCAAGGACCTCAATACGAGGGAAAAGCCCAGCAGCTTACCCCTGAATGGTGGCGTATGGTCACTCATAGTATGAGAGAGGCTGATAGGCTAGGCATGCAGTTGGGAATGCATATCTGTGATGGCTTTGCCTTGGCGGGAGGTCCTTGGATAACTTCCGAAGAGTCGATGCAAAAAGTGGTATGGAGTGATACTATAGTGAACGGTGGGAATATTCGTAATTTGACTTTGCCCATGCCCGAAGCACTGGATGGCTATTATGAAGATATCGTTACCTACGCCATTCCATTGGAGCGTCAGCCTGAGGATACTTCATTGAAGCCGAAGGTAACTTTCGGCAATTTGAAATCGGCCGTTATTAAAGATGAATCCAAAGCTGTGAACAGAGATGAAAAAGGAGTTTTCCGTTCCTCTTATCCTTGTTGGATTCAGTATGAATATGCAGAACCTGTGACTTGCAGTAATGTGGAAATTATTTTGGGAGGAAATAACTACCAGGCACATCGCCTGAAAGTATTGGCCAGTGAGGATGGACGGACATTCAAAAACAGTGAAGCAACTGGTTCCTGCCCGGCAGGGATGGCAGAATACGGATTTCCAGTCCACTCATGCTATCCCTCCTGTTACCGCCCGTTACTTCCGTTTTGAGTGGACTCCCGTGGGAAGTGAACCGGGTAGTGAAGATTTGGATGCAGCCAAATGGAAACCGAATTTGAAAATCAATGATATAGTCCTTCATGCGGCTCCACGTATTCATCAATGGGAGGGAAAAGCAGGACTGGTGTGGCGTGTAGCTACTGCTACTACTTCGACGGAAATACCTGATGCGGCATGTGTGCAGCCGGATGAATTGATCAATCTCCCTTTGTATCAGGGCAGGCTGACCGCCCGTTTACCCGAAGGTAAATGGCGTATTCTCCGCATGGGACATACGGCAACCGGACATGTAAATGCTACTGCCGGAGGTGGTAAAGGATTGGAATGCGACAAGTTCAGTACCAAGGCTGTTCAGAAACAGTTCTCGAACTGGTTTGCGGAAATGTTACAAAAAGACGGATGAAGCCGTGGCACGCCGTGTGTTGAAATATATGCACGTAGACAGTTGGGAGTGTGGCAGTCAGAACTGGAGTGATAACTTCGCGGCGGAATTTAAGAAACGTCGTGGATATGATTTGATGCCTTATCTTCCTTTGCTGGCAGGTATTCCGATGGAAAGCGCCGCTCGCAGTGAGCAGATATTGCGGGATGTCCGTACCACCATCGGAGAACTGGTGACTGATGTGTTCTACACCGTATTGGCTGATTGTGCCCGTCAATATGATTGTCGTTTTTCTGCCGAGTGCGTAGCTCCTACTATGGTCAGTGACGGATTGATGCATTATCAGAAAGTGGATTTGCCTATGGGGGAATTTTGGTTGAACAGTCCTACGCATGATAAACCCAATGATATGCTGGATGCCATCAGCGGTGCGCATATTTATGGAAAGAATATTATCCAGGCCGAAGGCTTTACTGAAATTCGTGGCGTATGGGATGAAGACCCTGCCATGCTGAAACCTTTGCTGGACCGTAACTATGCACTGGGTATTAATAAGCTCTTTTTTCATGTCTATACCCATAATCCCTGGATGAACCACCGGCCTGGTATGACATTGGACGGCATCGGACTCTTCTTCCAGCGCGACCAGACCTGGTGGGAGGAAGGAAAATCTTTTGTAGATTACATCACCCGTTGCCAGACTTTGTTGCAATACGGTCATCCGGTGGCTGATATCGCCGTCTTTACCGGTGAAGAAATGCCACGACGTTCCATTTTACCCGAACGGTTAGTTTCGATGCTTCCCGGTATCTATGGAGCCGAACGGGTGGAAAGCGAACGGATTCGGCTGGCTAATGAAGGTCAACCTACCCGTGTGCGTCCTGTCGGTGTTACCCATTCGGCAAACATGGCCGATCCCGAAGACTGGGTGAACCCGATGCGTGGCTATGCCTACGATTCTTTCAACAAAGATGCTCTGTTACGTTTGGCAAAAGCGGAGAATGGAAGAATGGTACTTCCGGGAGGAGCTTCTTATAAAGTATTGGTGCTTCCTACAGCCCGTCCTATGAATCCTGATAACCTGCCGTTGTCTCCTGAGGCACAGGCAAAAGTAGAGGAACTCCGTGTGGCAGGTGTCATTATTCCGAAATTGCCTTATCGGGAAGATGATTTTTCTTCTTTCGGTGTGGAACGGGATGTACTTCTTCCTGCTGATGTGGCATATACTCATCGGAGTGGGGAAGAGTATGAGATTTATTTTGTAGCCAATCAGGTGGACAGTTTGCGTACATTCAATGCTTCTTTCCGCATTGCGGGACGCACGCCTGAATTGTGGAATGCGGTAACAGGAACCATAACTCGTCCAGCACAATGGAAAGAAGCGAACGGTCGTACCGAAGTCGCTTTGTCTTTGCCTGCCAATGGATCTGTATTTGTAGTATTCCCCAAAGAATATTCAGAAGTTTCTCCGGAACGGACCGAAAGGGAACCTGTATCCATATTGATCAAGGAATGGACAGTAACATTCCCCTCTGTGCGTAAGACTGTCACTCGTCCGGTATTATTTGACTGGAGTAAGGAAGAGGATGAAAAAATAAGATATTATGCCGGACATGCTACTTACAGAGGGTTATTCAGATGGAAGAATGAACAGGACGGAAGAATCATTCTTCGCTTGGGAAAAGTGGCCAATGTGGCGACTGTACGTGTCAACAGCATTGCATGCGGTACAGCTTGGACAGCTCCCTATGAAGTGGATATTACCGATGCGCTTCGTAACGGAACCAATGTATTGGAAGTGGAGGTAGTGAATACTTGGGCGAATGCGCTCCGTGGGGCTGATTTGGATAAAGCGCCTTTTGAGGGGATATGGACGAATGCAAAATTCCGTCTGCCCGGAGATGATTTGTTGCCTGCCGGATGGATGGGACCTTGCGAGTTTTTTAAAACTAAAGAATAATGGTAATCACACATAATATGAAAAATAAGAAACTACTACTGGGAATTGCTTGGGCATGGTTGATTTGCCTGTCGGCAAATGCGGAAGTGAAATTGCCCGCTTTCTTTTCAGATGGCATGGTGATGCAGCAGCAGACTCGTGCCAATTTATGGGGAACAGCTACTCCCAATGCATCGGTGAAAATTACAACAAGTTGGGATAAACAAACCTATAAAATTACTGCCGATGCAAAAGGCGCGTGGAAACTTGCTTTATCCACCCCCTCTGCCGGAGGTCCTTACACGATTACTTTTGATGATGGAAAGTTGACTGAAATACGTGATATCCTGATGGGGGAATTATGGTTATGCTCCGGTCAAAGTAATATGGAAATGCCCATGAAAGGTTTTAAAAACCAGCCGGTGGAGAATAGCAATACAGATGTGATGAACAGCCGTAATCCGCAACTCCGCCTGTTCACCGTAAAGCGGGCTTCCTCTTTTACTCCGAAAACAGATGTGGTAGGAACCTGGCAGGAAGCTGTTCCGGCAACCGTGCGTGAATTTAGTGCTACTGCTTATTACTTCGGTCGGATGATACAACAGCAGTTGAATATACCTGTGGGTTTGATTGTGGCTTCTTGGGGAGGCTCTGCCTGTGAAGCCTGGATGCATCCGGATTGGTTGAAGGCATTTCCCGAAGCAAAGATTCCCCAATCGGAAGCCGATATCAAGTCAAAGAACCGTACTCCGACTGTACTCTATAACGGTATGCTTCATCCGCTCATCGGATTAGCCATGCGTGGAGTTATCTGGTATCAGGGGGAAGATAACTATAACCGGGCTTCTACTTATGCCGATATGTTCAGTGCACTGATACGCGGGTGGCGCGAAGAATGGCAGCAAGGGGAATTTCCCTTCTATTATTGTCAAATTGCACCTTATGATTATGGAATTATTACTGAGCCTGGCAAGAATGTGATAAATTCTGCTTATCTTCGCGAACAACAAGCTATGGTAGAACACCGGGTGGGCAATAGTGGTATGGCTGTATTGTTGGACGCAGGAATGAAAACGGGGATTCATCCGGGTAAAAAGAGGGTAGCAGGAGAACGTCTGGGGCGTTTGGCATTAGTAAAAACTTACGGAATGAAAGGTGTTACGGCCGAAAGTCCTTACTATGCAGGAATGGAAGTAAAGAATGATACGGTAATAGTCAGTTTTGATCGGGCGCCGATGTGGATAAATTGTAAAGACCGTTTTGAATCATATAACTTTCAGGTTGCAGGCAAAGATCGGGTTTTTTATCCTGCTAAAGCGTGGATACAGAGAAGTAAAATGCTTGTAAAGAGCGAAAGAGTACCTCATCCGGTGGCAGTTCGTTATGGTTTCGAAAATTATGTGGAAGGAGATTTGTTTGGTGAAGATTTACCTGTGTCGTCTTTCCGTTCCGATGACTGGTAAAAACAGAAAAAAATGAAGAATATCTTTATGTTTTTATTATTAGTATTTATTGGCGGGCAGTTTCTGTGGGGACAGCCTGCCAATTTGGTTTGGAATACTCAAAGCCGGAATGCTTCGGAGTCCATGCCTTGCGGAGGTGGGGATATCGGTATGAATGTATGGGTAGAGAATGATGATGTTCTGTTCTACCTTAGTCGTAGCGGTTCTTTTGACGAGAATAACTGTCTGTTGAAGCAGGGACGGTTTCGTGTGAGGCTCACTCCGAACCCTTTTGCCGGAACGGCTTCTTTTCGGCAGACTCTGCATCTTAATGATGGTTATGTCAGCGTAAGTAGTGATAATGCTACTCTTATTATTTGGGTGGATGTGTTTCATCCTGTGGTACATGTTGAGGTGAAGACGAAGGAACTGACTTCTATGCGTGTAAACTTTGAAAGCTGGCGTTATGAAGATCGTCCGGTGCGTAAAGGGGAAGGGCAGCAATGCTCTTACAAATGGGCCATTCCTGATGGATTGATGACTAAGCGTGACTCTGTCTGTGTGGAAGAAGATAATTTTACTTTCTTTCATCGGAATCCTGATCGGACTATTTTTGATGTGGTAGTAGACCAACAAGGTATGAATGAGGTTAAGGAACAATTATATAATCCTCTGAAAAATCTAATATTTGGCGGTCGGTTATCCGGTGATAATCTGGTTTATACCGGTACACGTCGTGGGCATTATGCGGGAACTGAATATCTGGCATGGATGTATAAAAGTAAAAAACCTGTATATAAGCAATCTGTGCACATTGCCTTGAATACGGAACAAGGTACAGTTCCTGCATGGGAAGCATCATTGGCCCGTACTGAGAAGGAAATAAATGTATCCAAAGACAAACAGGCTACCCGTCGTTGGTGGAATGATTTTTGGAAACGTAGCTTTATTGAGGGGGAAGGTGAAGCGGGAGATGCTATCCGTAACTATACACTGTTCCGCTATATGTTGGGATGTAACGCCTATAGCCAATGGCCTACAAAGTTTAACGGGGGACTGTTTACTTTTGATCCTATGTATGTGGATCAGATAATGGAATTCACCCCTGATTTCCGGAAATGGGGAGGAGGAACCATGACTGCACAGAATCAGCGTTTGGTTTATTGGCCTATGTTGAAAAGCGGTGACTTTGACTTGATGAAATCACAATTTGACTTTTATCTGCGTTTGTTGCCGACAGCCGAAGCGCGTACTCGTGCCTATTGGGGACATGCTGGCGCTTGTTTCACTGAGCAAATGGAGAACTTTGGTCTTCCTAACCCTGCAGAGTATGGTTTTAAGCGTCCTGCGAGTTTTGATAAAGGCTTGGAATATAATGCATGGTTAGAATACGAATGGGATACCGTTCTTGAGTTCTGTCAGATGATATTGGAAACAGCACGTTATGACAGTTTGGATATCAGCTGTTATACTCCTTTAATAGAAAGTTCGCTTAGTTTCTTTGATGAACATTATCGTCAGCTTGCGTTACAACGTGGCCGTAAGGATTTGGATGGTAGCGGTAAACTAGTGATTTATCCAGGATCGGCTTGTGAAACTTATAAGATGGCCTACAATCCATCCTCAACCATTGCTGCACTGCGCTCTGTTTTACAAACTTATAGGCGTAAACCGGATATGCTGGCACGTATTCCTGAGATTCCTTTGCGCATAGTGGATGGGAAGGAAATGATTGCTCCGGCACAGGTTTGGGAACGGGTGAATAATATTGAAACCCCTCAACTTTATCCCGTGTTTCCCTGGCGTATTTACGGAGTGGGCAGGGAAGGTCTGGAAATAGCTCGTAATACCTATTTATATGATCCTGATGCCCAGAAATTCCGTTCCCATACCGGGTGGAAGCAAGATAATATTTGGGCAGCCTGTCTGGGAATGACAGAGGAGGCTGCACAACTTACCTTAGAGAAAATGGCAAACGGCCCTCATCGTTTTCCCGCTTTTTGGGGACCAGGCTATGACTGGACGCCTGATCATAACTGGGGAGGCAGTGGCATGATAGGTATGCAGGAAATGCTGTTGCAGGAAGCCGATGGAAAGA
>ENA-OQJM01000048-OQJM01000048.1-human-gut-metagenome-genome-assembly--contig:-NODE-48-length-37416-cov-5.793103_pt1 | contig 37416 bp, 46 predicted proteins | sample MGYA00242607_ERZ504773 | MGnify/ENA primary metagenome ERZ504773 (study PRJEB26092, sample SAMD00036355) | human gut metagenome | host: Homo sapiens | study: EMG produced TPA metagenomics assembly of... | reverse complement strand
TAATTTTTTATTTTTTTTTAATAGGCCTCGCGCTTTACAATATGACCGGTGTTTATTATAATAGTTTACGATTTACACGGATATTTCGGAAAAGGATGTGAAAAATATGAAAATTGAGAAGGTAAATGATAATCAGATCCGCTGTACTCTTACCAGAGAGGATCTTGAGGACAGACATATAAAAATAAGCGAACTGGCATATGGATCAGCGAAGGCGAAAAGCCTTTTTAAAGATATGGTAGAGCAGGCCAATTACGAGTTTGGCTTTGAAACAAATGATATTCCACTCATGGTGGAGGCGATTCCACTGCCATCAGAGTCTATAGTGCTTATCATCACAAAGGTTGAATATCCGGATGAGCTTGACACCAGATTTTCGAAGTTTTCAGAGGCAGATGACGACTTTACGGACTTAGGAAATGCAGGACAGCCTCCGGTGATAAAGGGAGCTGCTGATATTTTGGAGCTGTTTGAGCGTATCAAGAAGGAAAATGAGAAGACAGCTGACAGTGAGCAGGGCACTGATGATATTACAGAGGAACAGGCTGAGGCTGACGTAGTCAAGCTGTTTGTTTTTGATAAATTTGATGATGTGCGCAGGATTTCGCATGTGCTTGACGGCTTTTACAGCGGCAGAAATGACTTATACCGCGACGCTTCAAGCAATAAGTACTATCTTGTGGCCCACAAGAGTGAGCATACTCCGAAGGAATTCAACAAGGTGTGCAACATCATTTCAGAGTACGCGTATCAGAAGAACTATGTGCCTGCCAATGAAGCATTTTTCAAGGAGCATGGTAATGTGATTATTGAAGAAGCTGCCATCCAGACGCTGGCAGCACTTTAACAGAATATTGATTGCAAATAAAAGACGGCCTGCATAAGCAAGCCGTCTTTTCGTAAATTAACCGAGGTCGTGATCGATGAATGTGTTGATTTCAACGACAAGATCATCCGGGTCAAGTCCGTGAACCATAGCAGCCTCTTCGATTGTCTCCATCTGTGATGATGGGCATCCGAGACAGTGCATGCCGATATTTAAAAGTAATGGTGCCACGTTCTGGTCAATCTGAAGAAGATCACCAATCATAGTGTCCTTAGTAACTCTAGCCATTATTGTTTCCTCCTATTAGTCTTTTAATGTGCCTATTATAATACGATTTGCATTTAATTGCAAATTATACTATAAAGATTTTTTTTGAGTAGTTCGATATACTTATTAGACAACGGAATGTTAATACTACAGCAAGGATGCCTGAGAAATTATCAGGAAAGGAAAACACATGAAAATAAACAGGAATATGAGTGCTGTCAGGGCAAATAAGCAGCTCCTCGGTACAGAAAACAGATTATCAAAGTCTATGAAAAGGCTTTCAAGCGGCTACAAGATAAATTCAGCAGAGGACAATCCGGCAGGAATGGCTATCTCCAACAAGATGAAGGCGCAGATAGAAGCGCTTGACCAGGCAAAATCAAATTCGTCAGATGCGCAGAATGTCATGAAAATAGCAGACGGAGCACTTGGTGAGGTAAGCAGCATGCTTCAGAGAATCAGGGAGCTTGCGGTACAGGGCGCTTCAGATACATATTCTGAGAATGATAAAAAGGCTTTGCAGTCAGAGATAGATGAGCTCACCAAGGAGGTGGACCGTATATCGGGCGATACGGAGTACAATACAAAGTCACTGCTCGATGGTTCGAGTGATACACGCGTCTATGTAAGGCAGAAGGATGCAAATGGCAATATGACTCAGGTGAACAGCTATATTACAAGAATCAATTTCTCAGACAATGTGGCGTCAGATAAATATGAGCTCACAGTAAATTCGCTCGCAACACAGGCAACAGGAAGTCTTGCGTCTGCCACAAAGCCTGACGCAGAGGGAACGATTTCCATAAACGGTGTGAGTGTGGCTGTGAAGGCAGATATGACTCAGGATGAGTATATTCAGGCGTTGCAGAAGGCAGCGACCACAGCCGGTACTACTATGCAGGTGAATGGTGATAGCATCAGTTTTTTATCAAATGAGTATGGCAGCGACAGCACAGTAAATATATCTCTTTCTTCATCGCTTAAGGCTCTGGCAGGTGCAGGCTATGAGAATGCTGACGATGGAAGTGGAAATATGCAGCTCAAAAGTAACGGTAAGGATGCCGTGGTTACAGGCGGAGAAAATCTGTCGGACAAGACAATAAGAGCCGACGGTAACCGTGTATATGTGGTTGGAAACAGTGGATTTTCAATGGATTTTCTACTGAGCAGTGATATGGATATGACAGCGGGAAGCAGCAATCTGCAGATAGATATTTCAGATATCGGAAATATGGCTGTGCAGATTGGTGCAAACGAGGGCCAGGAGATGAAAATCAGGATACCGGAGGTATCATCGCAGACACTTTATCTGGATACGGTAGATGTGACTGTAAAGGGTGGTGCAGACAAGGCAATGTCCACACTTGATGAGGCGATAGAGTATGTCTCAGGTGTGCGGTCAAGGATAGGAGCCTTCCAAAACCGTCTGGAATCTGCTGAGAGCAGTCTTTCTGAGACTTCTGAGAACATGACCGGTGCATATTCCAATATCATGGATACCGACATGGCAACCGAGATGACGGAATACGCAGCACAGAATATTCTCGATCAGGCCGGAATCTCAGTGCTGTCTCAGGCAAATGACCTGCCACAGCAGGTACTTTCACTATTGTCGAGGTAATAAGCAATGAAAAATGAATTGAAGCAGGAGCTCACCAGAAGACTTTGTGTGTGCAACAATGGCGGACTCGTGCTTGTTATGTATGATATATATTTTGGTTTTTCAGATGATGTAAAAAATGCCCTCGTGTCAGAGGACAGGGAAGCCTTGAGAAAGGGAGTGTCGGATGTACAGGCGGCACTTGATGAGCTGATGGGGGCACTTGACTTTAAGTATCCTCTCGCAGGACAGCTTTATCCACTGTACTCATACTGCAAGAGGCTTTTTTCCACAGTACTTTACTCACTTGATGTGTCGGTGGTGGATGAGGCCGACGTCATTATGAAAAAGCTCAGAAACAGCTTTGAAACAGCGGCTGCCGATGACAAATCGGCTCCGCTTATGGACAATGCGCAGAAGGTCTATGCGGGCATGACCTATGGAAGGGGCAGGCTCACAGAGAGCTTTATAAACGATGATAACAGGGGCTTCCTTGCGTAGGAGGCCTCTTTTTTAGTTCATTAAGCCTCATTAAACCTCGTTAAGCCGCTTGGCACAGTTTAATAGAAATTTATACCGCATGGAAACAGCCTTGGCCTGATAGATGTAGTAGTCAATTAAATCGGGCTCAACCACATTTTCCAGGTTAGTGTATACAATTTGAAGTTCATCTGTTGTTTTCCTGATGTCATCCTGTAAGGTCTTGTAACCGTCATTTACAGGCGTTTCTTTAAATAATTTCATGAATTCCTCCAACAAAATAAGTCTTAATACAAGTATAAGCAAAAGAGTTTCTTCTATTCACAGATTTTGTAAAAAGTGCTTTTGACATGTGAAAAACCAGTAAAATCAAGGTTTTGACTGTGGATTAATGTGTTGGGTTTAGCTGCATTTTGTGGATAACTAACAAAAAGTATTTATTTTAAAAAAAGCTATAGACAAAATCAGGAGTGCGTTGTTATAATTCGTCTCACGAAAGGAGAGGTGATGAAAATACAGTGATTGTGAAATTAATATCACACCTCATGCTGTATATACTGCTTACAGTAGCAGCAATTGGGGATTTCAAAAATTATAGAATCAGTAACCGGCTGATTCTGACGGGACTTGGTTGTGCGTTTCTATTTCGCTTAGTGGGGGGCAAGGTAGCGAGCATCATCTGGTTTCTTCCAGATATAGTTTTTCCGGTTGTCATTTTATATTTCTTATATCTTTCAGGCATTTTAGGAGCCGGGGATATCAAGTTATTTTCAGTAGTATGTGCATTTACAAATTTAAGATTTACCGCCTTGTGCATAGCAGCCGCTTTTGTGGCGGCAGCGGGATATGGTCTCATAAGTATGGTGCTTAAAAAGGAGCTCTTTGTGCGTATGAGGGATGGATTTTTATACTTAAACGGTATACTGTGTGGCAGATTTATGCGGTACCGCGGACAGGGGAAAGCTGTTAGTTTCGCGGTATACGTGCTTTTGGGAACAGCCATGGCAGATATATGGTTTTACGGCATGAGGTGATGGAAGGAGGGTTAAAGTACCATAGATGAAAAAAATCAGACTAGGAATTTATATTGAGGATTCAGAATATGGCGACAGACTGACATGCTATTTCATGAATCATTATAAGGATCAGCTGGAGATACATATGTATACCATGAAAGAGCAGCTGGAACACTTAGAGGGCGAGATAGATATCATGCTTTCAAGTGAGCTTGACCAGTGGAATAACAAGTATATCCCACTGATACAGATTGTTGAGGAGACACCTATTGAGAGTGAGGAGGGTATATACTTTGTGGAAAAATATCAGGAAGTAAACCGCATAGTGGAAGAGATTTTAAAGCATGTGGGCGGTGAGGTGAGAGACCTCACGAGTGAGGGCTCTTTGATAGGTCAGACGAGGCTTATAAGCGTGTATTCACTTGCTGATAATCAGTACCAGATGCCTTTTGCGATGACTTTGTCCTCTATTTTGAGTGAGAATGAAAAGGTACTGCTTATGGATTTTCAGGAGAATAGTGGATTATCGCGGATGCTTGAGCAGAGTGTGGAGCATAATCTGGACGAGCTATTGGTGATGGCCGAATCCGGACGATACTCGACCAACAGGATAAACAGCTGTATTGGAAGAAAGCATAAACTGGATTATGTATATCCGATTGAAAATACAGAGTGTCTGTGTGAAATAAATACGGTAATATGCAACAATCTGCTTCAGATGCTTGGCAAGGAAATGCACTATGACTGCATAGTTCTCAATATGGGAACAAGATTTAAGGGCTTTTTTGATATTCTTGACAGATGCAGTGATATCTATCTGGTACAGAAAAAAGGCGGAATCAGCCAGTGGAGAGAGTACGAGTTTACAGAGGAACTGATTGAAAGAGGCTTAAGCAATGTAGTTGAGAGGATTAAGCTGATTGAGCCTCCGGTCATCACGACACCGGTATCTACATGTGATAAGCTTGTGGAGCTGTGGAAGTGGAATGAGTTTGGAGATGTCATAAGAAACATGACTCGGGGTATTTCGTGTGCTGGATGATTTTGGACAGAGAATAAGAGATATTATACTTTCTGAAATGGATTTGTCCAGAGAGCTGAGTGATGAGGAAATATGTGATTTAATCGGAAGCGTGGTTTCAAGAGAGGCACGCGACAGACCAATGACTATAAAGGATAGAGCGGAGCTTGAGCGCACCATATTCAACTCTCTTCGTAAGCTTGATGTGCTGCAGGAGCTGGTGGATGACAGGGATGTGACTGAAATTATGGTAAACGGTCCAAACGATATATTCTATGAAAAAGCCGGAAGAATCCAAAGGTTCAAAGGGCATTTTTCATCGGAGGAGAAGCTGGAGGATGTAATACAGCAGATTGTAGGACGCCATAACAGGGTTGTAAATCAGGCATCACCGATAGTTGATACCAGGCTTAGTGACGGCTCCAGGGTAAATATAGTGCTAAACCCCATATCTATAGGCGGCTCGGCCGTATCAATCAGAAAGTTTCCGGAGCATCCTATGAGCATGGAGAGGCTTGTTGAGATAGAAGCTCTCTCGCCGGAGGTGGCAAGGCTTCTACAGATACTGACGCAGGCCAAATACAATATATTTATTTCCGGTGGTACAGGCTCCGGAAAAACGACCTTCCTGAATGCTCTGTCACAATATATTCCTGATGATGAGAGAATTATTACAATTGAAGACTCAGCGGAGCTGCAGCTTCTGGGAGCTAAAAATATAGTAAGGCTTGAGACCAGAAATGCAAATACCGATGGGGTTACTCCAATTACAATAAGAGATCTTATCAGGACGGCTCTTCGTATGAGACCGGACAGGATAATAGTGGGCGAGTGCAGAGGTGCAGAGGCGCTTGATATGCTTCAGGCTATGAATACAGGACATGACGGCTCGTTGTCCACCGGCCATGCCAATTCACCACATGATATCATTTCAAGAATTGAGACTATGGTGCTTCAAGGTCAGGATTTCCCACTCAATGCGATACGGCAGCAGATAGCATCCGGAATAGATATTATTGTCCAGCTTGGCAGGCTGAGGGACAAGAGCAGGAGAGTGCTGGAAGTTTCAGAGGTAGATGGGTTTATGGATGGTGAAATTGTGCTTCATACGCTGTATCGTTTTGAGGAAACCGGTGTTTTGGACAGTGGCAGGATACAGGGCTTTTTAAAGAAGGCAGGGACACTTTGCCACACTGACAAGCTTATGGCAGCAGGGCTTAGTGTATAGACTGCTATGCGGCATATAAAGTAAGAAAGGCTGTAGCTGTCAGTGTAGGCTTATATGTTACTGAACAGTTACGAAGGGTTTTGATTATATGGATTACAGCAGATATTCCATGTCTGCAAAGGACTGGGGGATTGTTTTCATAAAAAGTATGTCTGCCACAGTGATTATCGCATATTTGTTTTATGACAGTCCTATTGTGGTTATTGCTTTTCCGGTGGTGTTTGTGTATTGTGCTAAGCTATGCAGGCAGGAGGGCGTCAGAAGACAAAAGGAAAAACTAAATGAAGAGTTTATGAATGTACTAAAGGTGTTGAGCTCGAATATGCTGGCAGGATACTCTGTCGAGAATGCATGGCAGGAGGCAGAAAAAGAGATGCAGCTCATGTATGGGAATGATTCGCTTATGCTGTCTGAGATACAGGAGATGAACAGGCAGATAAAGATGAATCAGACATTTGAGGCGGTGCTGTCAGAATTTGCTCATAGAAGCGGTCTGGAGGATATAGTCAATTTTTCTGATATTTTCTCATTTGCAAAGAGAAGCGGCGGCAGATTTGTGGATATCATAGAGTCTACCACTTACAGGATGTGGACAAAGTATGATACCAACCGACAGATAGAGGTTGCGGTTTCTGCCAAAAGACTTGAGCAAAAGACTATGAACTATATTCCGATATTTCTTTTGGCATTTTTAAAGCTGTCTTCAAGAGATTATATGTCTGCACTATATGGAAACCTGATCGGGGTAATCTTTATGAGTACCTGTCTTTTAGCCTATGCAGGGGCAATTAAACTGGCAAAGAAATTTTTACAGGTAGGAATAGGCATATGACGGGAGGAAAGAGGCTTAGAATAGCAGCATTATTTGTTATAGTTTTAGTTTTTGCTTTTATCATGGACATGTCGTCAAATGCTATAACTGATAATACACTTACACGCAATGATACAGGTGACGGAGATGCAGTATATGACCTGGTGCTAAATGCGGATGGACTCGATGAGGATTACAGCTATCAGCTGAAGGTTAGGGAGGAGCAGCCTTCGGATAAACAGGCGAATGAGCTGTTTACACAGGCAAAAAAAGAGATAGATGACAGCTTTTGTGAAGAAGGCCAGAGTGTAGAGCAGGTCAGAGGACATATTAATATGAAGGAAGCATATGCCCAAGGAGCTGTGGAGGCAGAGTGGACACTGAGTGACTATGATGTGGTTGATATTGATGGAGATGTGAACCAGGAGGCATTTGAGTCAGTAGATGATGAACAGGGAAAGCTTATTAGCGCAAGCGTTGAGCTGTCCTGTGGCGAACACAGACAGCTGTACGATTTTTCATTTATGGTATTTCCGGATGAACTGGACGCAGGCGAGCGACTCATAAAGGGTATCAACAGACATATTGACAGTGAGATGTCAAAGACAGGCACTAAAAAGCTTACACTGCCGGATGAAGTAGATGGAGTAAAGCTTAGCTGGTCGCAGGAAAAAAGCAATACTGCAGCTAAAGTAGCCATGCTTGAAGTTGTTGTTATAGTTCTTCTGGTGCTTGAGAAAAAGGAAAAAAGAGACGGCGCAGAAGGAGAGAAATATACAACTGCAGCTCGAATATCCGGAGATAGTCAGCAAAATGGCAGTTTTGATGGGTTCAGGAATGACTGTGGAGCAGGCATGGAATAGGATTACCGCCCGTTATCTTGATAAGCGGAAAAATAATGATGAGAATATTATGCCCGCTTACGAGGAAATGCTTGTGACGGAGAGAGAAATCTCAGATGGCGTGACAGGCAGAAAAGCATACGCAGGTTTTGCGGAAAGAGTAAAGCTGCCATGCTATCAGAAGCTTGTACGCATTATTTTACAGAGTATTCACAAAGGAAGTAAGGGGGTATGTGAAATGCTCGAGAAGGAATCGGAGGATGCATTTGATGAGAGGAGGCTTTTAGCCTTAAAGCTTGGTGAAGAGGCCGGCACCAAAATGCTTATGCCGATGATGATTATGATGGCTATAGTCATAGCAATAGTAATAGCACCCGCAATTATTGATTTTAAAATATAGAAAGGAAAAATTATGTTAGGATTTAAGAATTTTTTATTAGATGAGGATGGCGCAGGAGTAGTGGAAATGATACTGATAATTGTCGTGTTAATCGGTCTGGTGCTGATTTTTAAGAAGCAGCTTACAACACTTGTAAACAATATCTTTCAGACAATCTCAAGAGAGGCTGGTAAAGTGTGAAAGGCAGTATAACGGTATTTGCCACAATGCTTCTCATGCTGGTGTCACAGTTTCTGTTTACTGTACTGGAAGCCGGCAGGAATCTGACACTTACCAATATAGCATGCATGAATTCAGAGGCTGTAGCAGAGTCAGTTTTTGCACAGTATTGCAGACCATTGTGGGATGAATACCATCTGTTAGCGTATGACGCCGGAAGTGACGCAATGGGCAATGTGGATATCGAAAATGTCAAGTCGTATATGAAGCAGCTTACGACTGACAATTTTAAGATAAGCGATTCAGGAGCTTTTGCCGGGGGTACTATTGTAAACGGCACCAGTATGCTAAGGTTGTCAATGGATGAGCTCGAATCCATGAAATATGTGCTTATGACGGATGATGGTGGTGATGTGTATACAAATGCGGTTGTCTCATATATGAAGAAAAATATTGGTTATGAAACAGTCAAAAATCTTTACAGTCAGTATAGCTCATTGAATGAAAACAAGTCTGCGGGTGAGTATGATGACAGTAAAATAGATAGTGCGTTAAACGCATTAAAGGATAATGCAGCTCATGAAGGCGGAGGCAAAAGCATAGCGAGGTCGTCACCGCCAAGAGCTTACAGTGCTCCTTCATCGGTTTCGAAAGCAAAGCAGACGTCAGAAAGTAAGGCAGAAAGCACAGAAGGCGGTAATGCAATAGAAAATCCGCTGGTCAAGGTGCAGAAAGTAAAGGCATCAGGCATATTATCGCAGGTGGTTGATGAGAGCACGGTGTCAGGAAACAGTATTGATACATCAGCCAGAGTGTCCGGGCGAAGTCTGCATAAAGGAACAGGGGGCTGGTCCGAAAGTAGTGATGATTGGTATGCGAAAGTACTTATGCAGCAGTATATTCTGACATATATGAGCTGTTACACTGATACAAATCCCAATCATGCCCTTAACTATGAGGTGGAGTACATCATAGGAGGCAGAGCGAGTGATAAGGATAATCTGAAGATCGTTATAGCTGAAATACTGGCTCTGCGTTCGGCTGCCAATATGGCATATCTGGCAGGAAGCGCATCAAAGCAGGCACAGGCGATGGCTCTTGCTGCAATTATCGGTGGAATTACTCTGACACCGGAGGTAATTGAAGGGGTGGAAAAGGGAATTCTGGCGGCCTGGGCATTCTGTGAAAGTGTGCTGGATTTAAGGGCACTTTTGGATGGGGATAAGATTCCACTGATAAAAAGTGATACGTCATGGACATCGAGTCTGTATGGCATGACAAGCATGCTCACAGGGCAGGTGAAGGCAAAAAGCTCAAATGAAGGAATAGGCTACAAATCATATCTGGGTATGCTGCTTTTTACAAAGAGCATGAAAAATATAGCGTATCGCTCGATGGATGTGCAGGAGGCTACAGTGCGTATGACCGGTGCGCATGAAAGCTTTAGGATGGACAATGCAATCTGTGAGCTTAGTACAGATGTAAGCTACAAATATCATGGCATATTTTTATGCTTTGTGAATCTGTTAGATGGGGCAGATAACGAGTATACCATTAAAAATAAGGCAAAGTATTCCTATTATGGACGATGACGAAATAAGAAAGGCAGGTGTATGAAGGTGTCTTTTGTTAATAAAGTAAAGTTCCACATAAAAAAACTTTATAGAAAGGCCAAACTCCCAGGCGATGATAGTTCTCAAAAGATGCCCTCATGCACCTGCCTGAAAGCGTCATATACACTTGAGGCTGCGGTAATATTTCCGCTTGTAGCAGGCTTTTTTGTATTTATACTTTTTTTCTTCAGGGTGGTTCAGGTGGAGTCGCAGGTGAAGGCTGCTCTGTATTATTCATCCAGGATGAGTGCATTAGCGAGCAGTGCAAACGATTCGTCAGTTGTATCAGTGGCCACTGCAGAGGTACTATTCAGGAGCCAAATATCTGATTCGAAGCACATTGATACATACGTGAGCGGTGGAAGGTATGGAGTGTCACTGCTTGGCTCGAGTATGGGTGGTGATGATGTCTCGCTTAAGGCAAAGTATAAGGTTAAGCTTCCGGTGAGCTTTTTTACTGTGGACGGAATATGGATAGAGGATTATAGCAACAGCAGAAAATGGACAGGCAAAAATCCCGGTGAAAAGACGGACCCATATGTATTTTACACTGACTATGGCAGTGTTTATCACCTGTCCGAGCAATGCAATTACCTGGATCTGAGCATAAAGAGCATCAAATGGTCACAGGTGGGGGCAAGCAGAAACAAAGATGGTAGGAAATACCACTCATGTTACTGTGCCGCGGATAAAAAAACAGAAGGTTCAACGGTATTTATAACAGATTATGGCATGAACTATCACGGAAAGCTTGGATGCAGTAAGCTTAAGCGGACAGTACACAAGGTGCATAAGTCTGAGGTAGATGGCAAAAATCTGTGCAGTAAATGTAAAGGAGAAGGAACATGATACAGCTTATCATTTTACTTGGAATAATCAGTATAATTGACTTTTCAACCAAAAAGATACCGGTAGTTGTATTGGTAGTAATGGGTATGGTGGGTATTGCAAGCTCTTTTTATGCAAAGCAGTCAATTATATCAGTGACTGTTGCCCTGATTCCCGGTATAGTGCTTATGGCAGCTGCATTTCTTACAGGAGAGCAGATAGGCTATGGAGATGCAGCTGTTGTGACGCTTATGGGATTGTTTGTGACTGCTGACATAGTGTGCAGCACTATGGTGATGGGACTGACAATAGCGGGAACAATCTCTGTTATTTTAATTGCATCAGGCAGGGCTGGAAGAAAGAAGCAGATTGCATTTACACCATTCCTACTGCTTGGATATGGACTGACGGAGGTGTTTATGTGACTGAAAATAAATTAAATGTAGATTTATCTTACGGACTAAAAGGCAGTTATACAGTGGAAGGCACAATTATTATACCTATATTTATTGTTATGCTTGCGATAGCGATGAAGATGGGACTTGTGCTGTATAACGAAATGAAAGCAGACAGCTCTTATGAGTATGCTACGGATATGTGGCTGGTGGATGATTTCTATAATTATCAGGTTTTGAAAGAGGTAGTAAATGAATTCTAATGAAATAGTATATGAAAGAAAGATGACAGGCAGCTTTATGAAGCTGCGTTGTGACGAGGTGAGGCCGTTAGATGAAAAGATATTGCTGAAAAACAATATTCCGGGCTTTCTGCCTATGGAGAAGTGTTATGTGAATAATGAAGGGCAGTACTGGTATGATATATCCGGAGTCCAGTCTTTGGAAATGCGCTGCCAGTACAATGACATAAAGCTTGAGTTTCTTGAAAAGCTTGTGGTGAGTATCTGTAACAAGATGGAGCTTTTGGAGAATCATCTTGTTAGCACAGAATCTCTGGTGCTTGATCCTCAGCTAATACACATAAAAGGGGTAAATCAGGATGAGGAAATATATTTTACAGCATACCCGGCGCAGATGAAAACCATTTGCAATACATTCCAGCATTTGATGGAGTATATGCTCACAAAGCTTGATCACAGTGATGCTGAAGCGATACATATAGCATATGGCATATACGAGAAAACCATAAATGGCAATTACAGTATCGCTGATATTAGAAATGCCATAATCGAGGAGCGACAGAAAAAGGTGGCAGAAAAGCCGGTGGAGGAGGTGGTTGCGCCGATTTCACAGCCACAGGTCAGAGTAGAGGAGCCTAAGGAGCAGATAAAGCCTACACTGTACGATAAGCTTCGGGTGTATCTGCTGGAGCAGCTGGATATCAGGCTGCCGGAGCGAAAGAAGCAGGCGTCAGTGATAGAAAAGCCTAAAAAACCGGACACAAACAGAAAATGGTTTAAAAAAGAAAAACGAAAAGAAAATCGTGAAAAGGTAGAGGATACCATGCTTATACACCCAAGCCCAGAGGCTGCACCGGAGCCGGTACCGCGTCAGATACACCCCACTGTATGTCTGAGCGATTACAGGGAGCACCCACAGGGCATGCTTTTGTATGAGGGCATGGAAAACCGCAGCAATATAATAATAGACAAAGATTGTACGCGTATTGGTCAGGGTGATGAGGCCGATGCGGTAATAGGCAAGGATACAATAAGTCATTTTCATGCAGTTATAAATAGGGAAAACCAGGAATTTTATCTGGAGGATTTAAACTCTACAAATGGAACCTTTGTGAATAATGAGGTGCTTGCGTACAAGCAGAAGAAGCAGCTCAAGTCAAATGATATCATCAGATTTGCCGATGTTAAGTACCGGTTTGTATAATTGTTGCAAATAAGCTCCTTAAAATTTATAATAAGAAAAAAGTATTTAACAGGAAAATTAAGGAGACTCCACAGATTTGCAGAATATAAAAAGATTTGATGATAAACCATATATGACAATTGGCATAATAGTGGTAAATATAATAGTTTTTGTGCTGATGAGTATATCAGGCAGCACACTTGATGCACAGTATATGGCTGCCCACGGAGCCATGTACCCTGAGTATATAAAGGATGGTCAGTATTGGAGGCTGCTCACTTCTATGTTTATGCATTTTGGATTGATGCATATACTTAACAATATGGTGGTTTTAGGCGCTGTCGGTCAGATAGTCGAGAAGGCTATGGGGCATGTGAAGCTTCTGATTACATTTCTTGTGTCTGGCATGTGTGGAAGTGTATTATCGTACATCGTTATGCTTTATAATAATGACTTTGCGGTATCGGCAGGCGCCTCCGGGGCGATATTTGGTCTGGTAGGAGCACTTGTGTGGATAGTTATAGCAAACAGAGGCTTTTATGAAGGAATCAGCAGGAAGCAGGCTGTATTTATGGTTATACTCATGATATACTATGGAGTTTCAACGCAGGGAGTGGACAATTGGGCTCATGGAGGCGGGCTCGTAGGCGGATTTGTTATTTCAATTGTTTTATATCGCAAAAAGAGATATAATAAATATAATATCAACTAAAAATTAATGGTAGGAGAAGCTACATGAAGATAAATATTTATTATGGTGGAAGAGGTTTACTGGACGACCCGACACTGTATGTGATAAGCAGGATAGAAAATGTGCTAAAGGAGCTCCGCGTAAAGGTGGAGAGATACAATATCTATGAGCACAAGAATGAAATAGCTACATTGCCACAGACCTTTAAGGATGTAGATGGAATCATTCTCGCAACGACGGTTGAGTGGCTTGGTATAGGTGGATATATGCAGCAGTTCCTTGATGCATGCTGGCTCTACGGTGATAAGGAAAAGATAAGCAATACATATATGCAGCCTATTGTTATGTCTACCACATATGGAGAGCGCGAGGCAGAGACCACACTATGCAATGCATGGGAGATACTTGGCGGTCTGCCGTGCTCAGGGTTATGCGGATATGTAGAGGATATTACTACGTTTCAGCTCAATAAGGAGTATAATCTCATAATAGAAAAACGCGCGGAGAATCTGTATCGCACGATATCCCAGAAGATTAAGAGCCTGCCTACAAGCAATCAGGCAGTGAAGCAAAGTGTACTCAGGACACAGCAGCTCAATCTCACCCCACAGGAGAGCGAGCAGCTGTCGAAGTATGTGTCTGATGATACATATGTAAAGCAGCAGAAGGAGGATATCGAGGAGCTTGCAACCATGTTCAAGGACATGCTCGGGCAGCAGGCATCTACAGATGACATGCCATATATAAAGGAGCTTGAAGCACATTTTATTCCACTTCGTGAATTCAAAGCCTGCTATTCATTTAATATAGAGGGCATTAAAAATCCATTATATATAAAGGTGGATGAGGATAAGCTGGATATACACTATGGCGAAGAGGATATAGTGGATGTATACGCCAAATTTTCGAAGAGTATCATGGAGTCTATAATAGATGGTCACATGACCTTCCAGAGAGCATTTATGACCGGAGAAATGACAGCAAAAGGCAATTTCAAGACACTGCGCATGCTTGATCAGATATTTCCGTTTTAATGGGATTTTTGATTCTTAACAGTTACAAAATAATTATATATATGAGGTGACAAAGATGAAAGATGACAACTGTATTTTCTGTAAACTGGCAAATGGGGATATCCCGACCAATTCAATCTACGAGGATGATGATTTCAAGGTAATACTCGATGCAAGTCCTGCTACAAAGGGACATGCACTTATCCTTCCAAAGCAGCATTATGCAAATATTTTTGAGATTGAGGATGAGACACTTGCCAAGGCAGCAAAGCTTGCAAAGAAGATTATGACACACGAGAAAGATGTGCTTGGCTGTGAAGGCTACAACCTGGTACAGAACAATGGAGAGGTGGCCGGCCAGACAGTATTCCATTTCCATATGCACCTGATTCCAAGATATGAGTCAGATGACAACAAAAATGTCATAGAGTGGAACCATAAGGAGTTCACTGATGATGAGATGAAGACAATCTGCGACGAGATGAGCATGTAATAGCTGCTAATAGTTACACATTATCGAAAAACAAAAAGCCCGGATATGCAAATGTAGTTCATATCCGGGCTTTTCTTTTTTATAATATGCAATGACGCTTTAAACAGACTCTGACCCTATGACGATTTCTTCACCTGAGAGTTAATCAAATCAATGATAGTGGCGATGGAATCCATCTGACCGCTTTTTGCCATGGCATCCTTATATTTATCCCTGTTGCCGTACACCTCTTTTACTGCGCTAAGCAGAGAATCCTTTGTGAGCTCCTCCTCCTCGATGACATATGAAAAGCCCTGCTTTTTGAAGGATTTTGCATTTAATACCTGGTCTCCGCGGCTGGCAGCAGCAGAAAGAGGAATCAGGATGTTTGGCTTGTGCAGAGCAAGCAGCTCGCAGATGGAGTTGGCTCCGGCTCTTGAAATAGCCATGTCAGCCAGAGCAAACATGTCGGTGAGCTCAGCATTGGCGTACTCAAACTGTGCATAGCCTGTGATTCCGGCAAGCTTGTTGTCCAGATTGCCCTTTCCGCAGAGGTGAATCACATAGAAATCCTTTAGTAGTTCAGGAAGAATCTCACGGACAGCTTCATTAACTTTTTTAGAGCCGAGGCTTCCTCCGATGATAAGGATGACAGGCTTATTGTGGTCAGGAAAATTACAAAGCTTTATGGCATTTTCCGCAACGCCGCTAAAAAGCTCGCGTCTGATAGGTGATCCGGTGAGCACAGCCTTGTCTGCAGGCAGATATTTCATGGTCTCAGGGAAATTGCAGCAGACCTTTTTGGCACCCTTTATGGCGATTTTATTGGCAAGTCCCGGGGTGATATCCGACTCGTGGATGATGGCAGGCACATGGCAGTGCTTTGCGGCAAGCACGACAGGTACGGAAACGAAGCCACCCTTAGAAAATACCACATCAGGCTTGAGTTTTTTCATGAGGCTTACAGCCTGACCGTAGCCCTTTAACACGCGGAACGGATCTGTAAAGTTCTTCCAGTCAAAGTATCGGCGCAGCTTTCCTGATGAAATGCCGTGGTAAGGAATCTTTTGGGCTTCGATCAGTCCCTTCTCCATTCCGTTTACTGAGCCAATGTATTCGATATCGTATCCGGCCTCCTTAAGTGCCGGCATAAGAGCTATATTTGGAGTGACATGACCTGCAGTACCGCCGCCTGTCATAACTATTTTCTTCATATATATGTATCCTTTCTTGTATTCCTGTTTGTCTCATATTTATATTATACTCAACACAATAAAAGTCAATACCAAGTTACCGGTGAAAGTTTGCCCTGCAATACCAAACAAATGTCGAAACTTGCGACCGATAGGAACTGTTAAGTTCAAGTGAATTGGTTATAATAATCAATAGTACATCATCCTGCGTTATAGGTTAAGTTAAATTTTGAATGATGTATCGGAAAAAGAATAGTAGGGAGGACACATTAATATGGAATTATCAATGGACAATATGGACATCATGGCAGGAGGCATACTTGCGATAATGCTTGCACTTTTCATGCTGACAGTCATTGTGACCTTGTTCGCACTCTCACACAGGATAAGACTTTTGAGCAACGAAATTTATAAAATAGAAAAACAGGTGAGTGACTACATAGACGAGCTGTCGAGAAGCGAAAGCGACAAGCTTGAGATAGAGCATAAGGCACATCAGAATGGGGTGATTTCATCGGTGCTGCAGGAGATTTTTCCATGAAATTTGACAAAATGCTATTACTGTGATATTATACCGACTGTAACAAAGTTGTAACAAATGCAACATAGGTGTAATAAACGTAACAAAAACAACATATACTACACCATATGGAGGATTATATGAAGCTAAACAAAAAAGTAATCGATAGCATTACGGTCTGTGGACTGTGCGCTATGCTGACGGTTACCGCGGTTACTAACAGCGGACGCTCTGAGGTCAAAGCAGAGGATAAGGTGCTAGCAAACACTGGTTTAGAGCATACTGGTTATAATAGTTATGCTGGCGTAGCAGCGACTCTTTTTGATTATGAGAAGGGTCTCACAGCAGAGAATGCTGTTACAGTAGAAAAAGAAAATGTTGAGATGGTGGCAGCAGCACAGGATGCACAGCAGGAGGCGCAGCCACAGCTCACACAGGAGCAGCAGGAATGGCAGACAAAGCTTATGCCAAACGTTGAAGAATCACTCAACGTAAGAGCACAGGCCGATGAACAGTCAGATATTGTTGGAAAACTATATAAAGGAAGTGTGGCAGACATCGTAGAAAACGATGGCACATGGGCTCACATCAAGTCAGGAAATGTAGACGGATATGTCAATGTATCTTACTGTGTGACCGGAACTGACGCACTAAGCTATGCTTACGACACATGCGGAGAAATTGCTACAGTAAATACAGACGGACTTCGTGTGAGAGAGACAGCAGATACAAACAGCAAGGCCTTAGAGGTAGCTGACCAGGGCAAGACCTATCAGGTGGACCGCGCAGCACAGGCACAGGATGGCTGGATCGCAGTAGTCTGTGATTCACAGACAGGATATATCGCAGCAGATTATGCGACACGTTCCCTCAACACAAGAGTGGGTATCACAATTGAAGAGGAACAGGCTCAGATAGCTGCACAGAAAGAGGCTGAGAGAAAGGCCGCAGAAGAAAAGGCAGCAAAAGAAGCTGCAAAAGCAGCAAAGGAATCAAAGAAAACAGAGACCACACAGGGTGAGGCGGTAAGTGCAGGAGCAGATGACCTGACACTTCTTGCTGCAATTATCGAGTGCGAGGCAGGCGGAGAGAGCTATGAATGTCAGCTTGCAGTAGGAGCGGCAGTCATCAACAGAGTAAAGAGCAGCTCATATCCAAACAGCATCTCAGGTGTTATTTACCAGAAAGGTCAGTTTGGACCGGCATCATCAGGAAAGCTCGCAAGAAAGCTTAGCGGACGCATTTCTTCTTCATGCTACAGTGCAGCACAGGAGGCAATGTCCGGAGTGGACAACACAGGAGGATGTACATCCTTCAATGACCACGGCTCAGGAATATCAATCGGAAATATGAAGTTCAGATAATATACAGCCAATACAAAGAAATAACAAAGAGGCTGCAAATCAACAAAGCTTGTTGGTTTGCAGCCTCTTTAATTATTTGTACGGCGTGGTTTTACAGTCAGAGCGTCAATGCTTCAAACCTCTTGCAACATACCACAAAATAGAGTAAAATGACATCATTATAGCAACCTACAGATATAAATTATAGCAACCTGCATCTATAAACGATGCAAATAAAACCCAGGAGGCAAGAGCAATGCAGTTAAAGGGACGAAACTTTTTAAAACTTATGGATTACACTCCGGAAGAGATTACTTATCTGATTGACCTCTCACAGGAGCTGAAGGAAAAGAAGAAAAAAGGCATCAGACATGATGACCTCACAGGCAAGAATATAGCGCTGATTTTTGAAAAGACCAGTACCAGAACTCGCTGCTCTTTTGAGGTAGCGGCACATGACCTTGGAATGCATGTCACATACCTTGACCCGAGCGGTTCACAGATAGGCAAAAAGGAGAGTATCGCCGATACAGCGCGCGTGCTCGGCAGAATGTTTGACGGAATCGAGTACCGTGGATACGGACAGGAAATCGTGGAGGAGCTGGCTAAATACGCAGGCGTACCGGTATGGAACGGCCTGACAAATGAGTTCCACCCGACACAGATGATAGCAGATATGCTTACAATCCGTGAGCACCTCGGCAGACTCAAGGGCGTGAAATTTGTATACATGGGCGATGCAAGATACAACATGGGCAATTCACTCATGGTCACATGTGCAAAGCTTGGCATGGACTTCGTGGCATGCACAAACAAGAAATATTTCCCAAATGATGAGCTTGTAAAATATTGTAAGGACGTTGCAGAAACAACCGGCGCATCAATCACACTCACAGAGGATGTGGCAGAGGGCACAAAGGACGCAGATGTCATTTACACAGATGTGTGGGTATCAATGGGCGAGCCGGAAGAGGTATGGGCAGAGCGAATTAACGACTTAAAGCCATATCAGGTAAATGCAAAAGCATTTGAAAATGCAAAGGATAGCGCAATCTTTATGCACTGTCTGCCTGCATTCCATGATTTAAAGACCACTATCGGCAAGCAGGTCTATGAGAAGTTTGGACTGAGCGAGCTTGAGGTGACAGACGAGGTATTTGAGTCAGAGCGCTCAGTGGTATTTGATGAGGCAGAGAACCGTATGCACTCAATCAAGGCTATCATGCGTGCAACACTTGCTGATTAGTACGGCAAGCAATGACCGCAACAAAAGATTGACGGAAAGCTAAGGAATAAAGTATGAAGGAAGAAATACTTAGACTTCTACGCAGCGCTGACGGCTATATTTCAGGGCAGGAGCTATGCAACCGGTTCGGAGTATCGCGCACAGCCGTGTGGAAGGCCATAAACCAGCTAAAGGAAGCCGGATATGAGATAGAGGCACAACAGAATAAGGGCTACAGGCTCATGGCAGCGCCGGATTTGATGACAGAGGCGGAGATAAAAAGCCTAATGCACACAGAATGGGTGGCAAAGGAAGTGTTGTATTTTGATACAATAGATTCCACCAACACCAAGGCTCAGGAGCTTGCCGAAAAAGGCTATCCGAGCGGCACCTTAGTTGTAGCGGACAAACAGGAGTCAGGCAAGGGGCGCCGCGGCCGCAGCTGGGTATCGCCGTCCGGCACAGGTATTTTCATGACACTTATGATAAAGCCTGATATCAATCCCAACAATGCATCCATGCTCACGCTTGTGGCAGCGCTTGCTGTCGCAAAGGCAATAACAAGCGTTACAGGCGAGGAAGCCATGATAAAGTGGCCAAACGACATTGTGGTAAACAGCAAAAAGGTGTGCGGCATACTCACAGAGATGAATGCGCAGTTTGACTACATCAACCATATTGTTGTAGGTATCGGTATCAACGTGCATAATGAGAGCTTTCCGGAGGAAATCAGTCAGATGGCGAGCTCACTCATGATAGAAGCAGGTGGCAAAAGATTCCACCGTGCGCAGATAATCGCAGAGACCATGTCATACTTTGAGCAGTATTATGACACATTTTTAAAGACGCAGGACCTTTCAGCCCTCGTCAGGGAGTATGATGAGCTGTTGGTCAACAGGAACAAATCAGTAAGGGTACTGGATCCGAAGGAGCCGTTTGACGGAAAAGCGATGGGCATCACACCTAAGGGCGAGCTGATCGTGGACACATGGGAATCGCGCAAGCTGGTTTCAAGCGGAGAAGTATCAGTGAGAGGAATATACGGATATGTCTAAAGAGGTAGTACTTTGCGTGTCAAACGCATATCAGAAAAAATATTATCTGAACGAGAATTTTAACGGACTTCCACAGACTATAAGGGACGAGCTCAAAATCATGTGCGTCCTGTATACAGAGGATGTGGGAGGCATACTGGAGCTGGTGTTTGATGAGGACGGAAACCTCGATTTCAGAACATCCTGCAAGGAAAACGACTTTTTCTATGACGAGATAGGAAGCGTGCTAAAGATAAAGCAGTACCGCAACGAGCGAAGAGAACTGCTCGAGTCGATAGAGACGTATTATCGCATAGTATTTTTGGGAGAAGGACTCGAGGAGGAATAACAGATGATTTTAGCACTGGACGTAGGAAATACAAACATAACATGCGGCGTGTTTGATGGTGACAGGATAAAAGCGAGCTTTAGAATTACAACTAAAATGCCACGTACATCAGATGAATATGGCATGCTTCTGAGCACTCTGCTTGAAAGAAATCAGGTAGGCATGGACGACATACATGATGCAATCATATGCTCCGTTGTACCGAATATCATGCATTCACTGCAGAATGGCCTTATAAAATACTTCAATATCAGGCCGATAATCGTGGAGGCGGGCATCAAAACAGGCATTCGTATCGCCACACCAAATCCGCAGCAAATTGGCGCAGACCGTATAGTAGACGCCGTAGCTGCATATGAATTATATGGAGGACCTGTTTTGGTCATAGATTTTGGCACAGCAACCACCTACGATATGGTCGATGAAAACGGTACCTTCATGGGAGGAATCACAGCACCGGGCATACGTATCTCAGCCAAGGCACTCTGGGAGGATGCGGCAAAGCTTCCTGAGATAGAGATTAAAAAGCCTGATAATATCCTCGGAAAGGACACTATCACCAGCATGCAGGCGGGACTTGTGTATGGACAGATAGGACAGACAGAGTACATCATCAACAAGGTAAAGGAAGAAACAGGCATGTACGATGCAAAGGTTGTAGTGACCGGTGGACTCGGCAGAATAATATCCAATGAGACAGAAAACGTGGATGTATACGATCCGGATTTGACATTAAAGGGCATAAACCTCGTGTATCGCAAGCAGAACCGCAAGGGAGTGAAGTAATAGTATGGATATTCATCAGATACGAAAGCTTCAGATAGGAAGTGTGACACTCCCAAACAACCTGATACTGGGACCTATGGCAGGCGTGACAGACCTGCCATTTCGCTTATTGTGCAAGGAGCAGGGAGCCGGCCTTTTATGTATGGAAATGGTCAGCGCCAAGGCAATTTGTACAAAAACAAAAATACAGAGTCGCTTCTTTCAATAGATGAAAGAGAAAAGCCTGTTTCACTCCAGATGTTTGGCTCGGACCCGCAGATAATGGCTCAGATAGCAAAGCAGATAGAGGAAAGACCGTTTGACATACTGGATATCAACATGGGCTGTCCGGTGCCCAAAATCGTAAACAACGGTGAGGGCTCAGCGCTCATGAAAAATCCGATTCTTGCAGGTCAGATTATAGAGAGCATAGTAAAAGCGATAGATAAGCCGGTCACCGTAAAAATACGAAAGGGCTTCGATGATGAACATGTCAACGCAGTAGAGCTGGCGCATGTGGCTGAAGAAAGCGGCGCAAGCGCAGTCGCAGTGCACGGCAGGACCAGAGAGCAGTACTACTCCGGCAAAGCCGACTGGGACATCATAAGGCAGGTAAAAGAGGCTGTCTCAATACCGGTCATAGGAAACGGAGACCTGCTTTGCGCAGAGGATGTCATAAAAATGCAGGAGCAGACAGGCTGCGACGGCTTTATGATAGCCAGGGGAGCGCAGGGCAATCCGTGGATTTTCTCACAGATACTGCATTACTTTGAGACCGGCGAGCATCAGGAAAAGCCATCATTTGAGGAAGTACGCCGGATGATACTGCGCCATGCACGCATGATGATAGAGTTCAAGGGCGAGTACACGGGGATACACGAGATGAGAAAGCACACAGCGTGGTATACGGCAGGATATCCGCATTCATCAAGGCTGCGTGCGGCGGTGAATACGGTGGAGAGCTTAGAACAGCTTGAGGAGCTTTTGTATAAGGAAAAGCTTTGAAATTGAAATCGGTCAAATCCTTGACAGCGTGGGGATTTTCAATTATAATACACGCGTTAAAATAGGCTTTAAATTTAGTATGTGAAACTTCCCACATTCAGTTTATCGAAGTTACCGGCATAGCATACAGGATATTCCTCAGAAAATATGAAGTTAGCCACGGGTGCGAATCGCGGATAGAGGGTTTTTCTTTGCTGCCGGGTTTCCGTTGCCGGGTGTTATGGGAATCCGTGGCAGTTCATATTTTTCTTCGGAACATACTGTATACTTTCCGGTATTGAAGACCTTGGTGTGGGAAGTTAATATACTAAATGAGTACAATAAATATCAAAAATAAAAAAGAAGATAGAAGGGTAAGAATCATGGATAACAAGAAAAATATTCTGACATATGCAGGTCTTAAGAAGCTCGAGGATGAGCTTGAGCAGTTAAAGGTTGTTAAGCGTAAAGAGGTTTCCCAGAAGATCAAGGAGGCTCGTGAGCAGGGTGATTTATCTGAGAATGCTGAGTATGATGCAGCTAAGGATGAGCAGCGCGATATCGAGGCTCGTATTGAGGAAATCGAGAAAATCCTTAAAAATGCAGAGGTTGTTGTTGAGGAGGAGGTTGACCTTGACAAGATTTCTATCGGATGTAAGATCCGCATCTTAGATTGTGAATTTGATGAGGAGCTTGAGTACAAAATTGTTGGTTCAACAGAGGCAAACAGCTTAAAGGGCAAGATTTCAAACGAGTCACCTGTAGGTAAAGCTCTTCTTGGAAAGAAAGTCGGAGATACTGTAACTGTTGAGACTCAGGTAGGAGAGCTCACATACAAGGTACTCGAGATCCAGAGAGCAGAAGAGAACTAAAAGAGGTAAAAAATGGCAAATCAGAATAATAACAAGGGTGGACAGCAGCAGGACGTAAACCAGCTCCTTAAGGTCCGCCGTGAAAAATTACAGAATTTACAGGAAGCAGGAAAGGATCCCTTCCAGATTACAAAGTACAATGTCACTCATCACAGCAGCGATGTAAAGGAGCTTTACAATGCTCATGAGGCTGAGATTCTCGGTGACAGAAAGGCTCCGGATGTTGAGGGCTTGGATGACGCTGCAAAGAGAGAGGTAATCAACAACGATTACAACGAGAGAAGAGAAATCATGGATGCAAAGCCAATCGAGGTAAGCATCGCAGGACGTATGATGTTCAAGCGTGTCATGGGTAAGGCTTCTTTCTGCAATATTCAGGACTTAAAGGGCAATATCCAGGTATATGTGGCAAGGGACAATGTCGGAGAAGACTCATACGCAGACTTCAAGAAATCAGACATCGGTGATATCTACGGTGTAAAGGGCTTCGCTTTCAGAACAAAGACAGGCGAAATCTCAATCCATGCAGAGGAGATAACACTCCTTTCAAAATCACTCCAGATACTCCCGGAGAAGTTCCATGGACTGACAGACACAGACACCAGATATCGTCAGAGATATGTAGACCTTATCATGAATCAGGAGAGCAAAGAGGTATTTATCAAGCGCTCACAGATACTCAAGGAAATCCGTAGCTTCCTTGCAGGCCGTGATTTCATGGAGGTTGAGACACCTATGCTTGTTTCAAACGCAGGTGGTGCCGCAGCAAGACCATTCGAGACACACTACAACGCATTGAACGAGGATGTAAAGCTTCGTATTTCCCTTGAGCTTTACTTAAAGAGACTCATCGTCGGAGGACTTGAGCGAGTATACGAGATCGGACGAGTTTTCCGTAACGAGGGCGTAGATACACGTCACAACCCTGAGTTCACACTTATGGAGCTTTATCAGGCATACACAGACTACGAGGGCATGATGGAGCTGACAGAGTCAATGTTCCGTTACCTCGCTGAGAAGGTATGCGGTTCGACAAAAATCTCATACAACGGCGTGGAGATCGACCTTGGAAAGCCATTCGCAAGAATGACAATGATAGACGCAATCAAGAAATACGCAGGTGTTGACTTCGACCAGGTACCTGATGATGCAGCCGCAAAGAAGCTTGCAGACGAGCATCATATCGAGTACGAGGAGCGTCACAAGAAGGGTGACATCGTAAACCTCTTCTTCGAGGAGTACTGTGAGAAAGAGCTTATCCAGCCAACATTTATCATGGATCACCCAATCGAGATATCACCTCTCACCAAGAAGAAGCCAAGCGACCCTACAAAGGTAGAGCGTTTCGAGCTGTTCTGTAATACATGGGAGATGTGTAACGCATACTCAGAGCTCAACGACCCAATCGACCAGCGTGAGCGTTTCGCAGCACAGGATGCCAACGCAGCAGCAGGCGATGATGAGGCAGAGCACACTGATGAGGACTTCCTCAACGCACTTGAAATCGGTATGCCGCCAACAGGTGGAATCGGATACGGAATCGACCGTCTTGTAATGCTTCTGACAGATAGCCAGGCAATCAGGGACGTATTATTGTTCCCGACGATGAAGAGCTTGGATAAATAAACCTAGTGTTTATGCGGGGTTGAGGCATTTGAGTACGTCAAAGGACGCATTAAAAGACGCATTTTGACATAGTCATTTACATCAGTATGAAAGAGTACACAATCTGAAAAGAAAAAGATTCAATCAAATATGAACTACTAAGAGGACATTTTCTAAAGAAATTTAGAAGATGTCCTCTTTTTTGCGTTATGGAGAAAATACGTCATTTGTTATGAAGTCAAAGTGAAAGGAGCACAGCAATGAATGAATCAAAGAAGAAAGATAGATATGAGGATGCAAAAAAGTTTGTAAGATATTCAGATGGTGCAAAAATGTACAGTATGGGAATGACAAAATTTCAAGAAGTGGCTAAGGATGCCAAGGCTTGTTATAAAATTGGTCAGCTTGTACTTGTTAATACAGAAATATTGGATAAGTATCTTGAAACTTTTCATATTACAGATTCTGAGTTTTATAAGTAGGTGATGTTATGGTAAATACATTGAGTGGTTCAGTTTGTGCCTATAGAAAAGAAACTGTAAAACCAAGATTTATTCGTATTGATGAGGTAATGGCTTTATTAGATGTAACACAAGATGAGGCAATGGATATAGCGTTGGCTGCTGGAGCAAGATATCAGCTTGCAAAGATTATATTAGTACATAAGGAAAGGTTGATGAAATTTATGAAACATTCTGCAAGAGTTCCTAGTTCAAATAAAATTGTGGAAAAGAAGTTTGTGAGAATCGGAGAGGGTTCAATGACTTACAGCATAGGACATCATAGATTTATCGAAATGGCTAGAGCAGCTGGAGCTGTATATAAGATAGGCGAAGCAAAAGGAAATACTATTCTGATTAATCTGGAGGTGTTTGATGAATATATGGAGCAATTCAGAGAACCGCCAACAGAAATGAAACATCCATTGCCAAATGTGAAAGGAGACTGATGAATGAGTTACTCATATAAGTGCTATTCAGATACAAAGGATTTTATGAAAAAATTTGTCAATGCAGAGGAAGGAGCGATTATTTATGGGATAAGTAAATCGAGAATCATAGTAATTGCGAGAGAGGCAGGAGCAGTCTATAAAGTCGGTAATTCAGCATTAATCAATACGGAATTATTTGAAAAATATCTTGAACAATTCAGAGAGCCGGCAAGAGAACTGCCTAAGCATACATGGAACAAATTAAAGGAAATGACAAATACACCAAAAACTGGTGAAAATTCGTAAAAATACACCAGTGGTGTCACTTCCGTAAAATTAAAGTGCATTGTAGAATATCAATTGTCCAAGAGAGATTGGACATAACAATTGAATAATCAGTTACAGATTTGCAAAGTAGTTTGCACTACAGAATTTCTGTAGGTAGTAAAATTACGGGGCATGTACCTGGAGGATGAAAGTCACAGCTATCATATTAGTAGTCTGATGGATCGAAAGATGAAGGGCGAGAAGCTGGATGGAAATCTGGTAAAAGGAATCGGCATGTTGCGTAAGGATAATTAACCACAGAGGGCGAGAAGTTCGTCCTTATCCTCAAAAGGCTAAAAGAGGAGATAGTGCTTCTGATAATTCAGAAGGGCGTCGTGAAACACATTTTGTGGCTCGTCTGTAACTCCCGGAGGTGAGAACACCTCTTTGTACACGGGGCGATATAGGAGTCTAGAAGACTGGCGTGTACCTACATGCTTAGCATTAAGCATAGCCATGTAGACTATATCACTTCCAAATTTAAATTTTGTCTATATGGCAACTAATTTGAAGGAGGATAAAGTGATGATGGGATTTAGCATAGCATTTATAATTATTGTTCTTATCGTATTGTATTCATTAGCAAGGACAGCAGGTGAGTCGGACAGGATATTGGAAAATATAAGAGAGCAATCACTCCTTGGAAGGGAGGAGAGCTCTGGTGGGAACAGTTGAAAAAAGAGATAAGCATAAGAAACGCAGGTTTGTATCTCCAGAAGAAAAGCTTGAAAGAGAATTAAAAGATTGTATGCATTGTAGATTCTTCTGGGGACATAACAACAGATGTGCCAATGGAACATGTTGTAAACCATCTAAGAAAAAAGAACAGAAACTTCCGACGGAATGTGTCGGATGTCCATATTATCAAGGGAATGGTTATTGTTTTCCTTGTATGCGAAAGCTGATAGGAAAGTAGGTGGTTTAGATGTTCAAGTGGCTATTTAAGAAGAAAGGATGTGCAAAACACATGAATAATAAGTTAGAAGTAATCGGCATTGATCATGGATGGTCAATGATGAAAACAATCTCTCAGGTATTTGTCACAGGTGTTAAGGAGATTACAACAACTCCGGCGCTTTTCGGCGATGTACTTGAGTATGAAGGAAAGTTTTATAAGGTCGGAACTGTGAGGCAGGAGGTAAAGGATACCAAGGTAGAAGATGACAGCTTTTATCTTCTCACTCTTGCAGCAGTTGCTAAGGAACTTAAAAGAAGAGGTCTTGCAGAGGCAAAGGTATTTCTTGCTGTAGGACTTCCACTTACAAGATTTGGAGCTGAGAAGAATGACTTTATCAAGTACCTGACAAAGAATAAGCGTATAAGCTTCAAATATGAGAATGAGTCATATCATATTGAAATAGATGATGTGGCAGTATTTCCTCAGTGTTATGCAGCAGTAGTGGACAAGATTCCTACAATGGCAAAGAAGACATTGATTGTTGATATTGGAAGCTGGACAATCGACATTATGCCGGTAATCAACAAGTCACCGGATGAATCAAAGTGTGTGACGATTCCAAAAGGTCTTATTACCTGTATGCGTTCTATTAATGAGCAGTGTGTAAGACAGCTTAACGGAGAGGTAGACGAGTCAGAGATACAGAACATCATGCGATATGGCAGGTCAGATATTGATGATGAATACTTTGCCATTATTAAGGCAGAGATAGAGGATTTTGTTGATAAGGTATATAACTCAATCCGTGAGTTTGGGTATAACTTAAAGACTACACCGATTGTATTTGTCGGTGGCGGGGCAGTTGTGATGAAAAACTTTGGGAGCCACGATGCCAAGAACATTTCCTATAACCTTGATGTAAAGGCAAATGCAAGAGGATATGAGCAGCTTGCCACAATGGGACTTAAAAGCACTAAGCGATTATCATAAGGAGGCAGATGATGGGAAGAAGACTTGAATATGAAGTAAAAACTTCTGTCCGCCTCAACATGAGCAATCCCCAGCATGTGAAAATCAATGATGTGATTCAGAACCTTGATCCGAAGATTTTCAAATCTAAGAACCAGTTCATTATAGATGCGATTCAGTTCTACATTGATAATTATGGAAAAGAAACCTTTGCTATCAAGAAGAAGGAAAAAGAGAGGGCTGAATATATTCGGTCAGAAGATATTGATGACATTAAGGAAGAGGTCATTGAAGCAGCAACAAATGAGGCTAGAAAAGAGGTAATAAAGCTGTTAGGCGGAGTGATATCCGGGATGAATGTTGGTCAGCCGGTAATTATGCAGGCAGCCAATAGTGAAGCACAAGAACTTACAGAAGATGTTATGGACGATGCAGATGTTGCAGGTCTTGCAATGGGATGGATGTCGAAAGGAGACTGATTATTATGAGAAGAGTTATGGGAGCCGTAGGAACAGTGATTTTAGAGATACTCAAGTGGATATTAAGGATAATTCTTGGAGCTTTGAAGCTGGTCTTAGGACTTGCCAGAATAATTCTTCTTCTATTCGCAATGGTGGCAAGGGTATTTCTTTCATTCGTAAGAATGGGCACATTCTGAGAGGAGGTGAGCGTATGCAGGTAAAGGGTTTATTCTTAAATTATAAGAAAAACAGAAGACTTATGCAGTATTTCTTTAAAATAAGAGAGCTGGTATAATGAAAGGAGTTTAAGATGCACAGAATACGGGACAGTCCTATGTGTCCCGTGCATTACAGATAAATAGTTCACTGCAAGGGTGGATGGCACGGAACACAAAGCCCGTCCCTCTTGCGGAGAAGGGATGGGTGATTACTATGAAGAAGATAAGTATTATCTTATTATCCGCAGTACTGGTCTTTTCAATGGCTGCCTGTAATGGTGGTAAGGAAAAGGCTGATAATCAGACAGAGAAACAGACGGAAAGCGTAAAGCCAACTGAAGAAGTAGCAATGGCAACGGAAGCTGTCACAGAGGTCACAACCGAAGCTGGAAGTGATGAGACAGAGAAAGATATTGCCGAGGCTAAAGATTCAGAAGAGAAGACTGATAAAGAAGATAACCGATCCGCAGATAATGAAACTGCTTCAAAGCAGGAAGAAAAGCCAAAGCAGAATGACGAGCCGGAACAGAAAGCTCCTGTAAATGATAATGAGGAAGCTGGCGGAAATCAGAGTAATGCAGGTAATGGTGGTCAGACTACAGACAGTCCGAAAGACAATGTGAGCAATCCACAGCCTGCATCCGTGGCATACAGTCCACAGAATGTTGTGTCACTTGCAACAGCAAAGTGTCAGGCAGGAGGGATGATTACCACACAGCAGAATTTACAGAACCATTTGAATGATGGCAGTATCACGCAGGAAGAGTACAATGAGTATTATCCTTACGATGGTATGGAAGGCTCTTATTATAGTGTGTTTGTAGAGACAGACCTCAACAAAGCAAGTACCATTGATGGACAACGGTTATCATCTGAGGATGCAATCGCAGAATATATTGCAAGTATGTTACTTTTGGAAACAGATCCGGTATTCTACATCAGTTATGATGGAGTTTACACGACAGGCGGCACAGACTATTACGAGTTTCGATGTCACAGATAAATAAAAACGAATAGAAGCAGAAGGAAGAAAGATGTAAGCCATAAACTTATGTCTTTCTTTTTTTATGCGTAAATTAAGGAGGAAAGAGCACATGAAACAGAAACTAAAGCGTTTTATGGCAGGATTTATGGCTATGCTCACACTGGTTGGAACACTCTTTACGAATGGAACAACAGCATTTGCAGCCAGTCCGCAGGCAAATATTGCGTTCTGGAATGCGTCAGTCAAAAATTCCGGAGAAGTAAGTGAGCTGAAGCCCGGATATAATCATGGCAAGATTCTGTATTCAATTCTTGACGGAAATTCTGCATATTGTATGAATTTCGGATTAAGAGCAGATGGCGGTCAGCTTATGAACAGCTACGATGATGCGAGCACATCAATGTCAGCACAGCAGAGAAAGCTTTTAAGTTACTGCCTTTATTATGGGTTTAACAGTACACAAAAGGCGGCACCAAGCAACAGTCAGTGCGATGAGTATATCGCAACTCAGGCAATGGTATGGGTTATTGTAGCAGATATCTTTGGAACCGGAAGTGGTGATTCGGCAGCGAGAAAGCTCTGCAACACAGCACCAAGTCCGGCTTCTTCATACAGCTATTGATGAGATATTAGTTGCAACTGTAGAATCAACAGATTTTGCCATTGAAATAACACTATTAAGTGAATTCTCCAAATTAACAAAATACGTTTTCTTAGCTGCTAAATCATTTGTTTTTTGTGATGCTAAATTAGCTGCTGATTGTGCATACCCATATGAATTAGATCCTTTCAGATTACTTATGGAGGTATTTATTACATTCCCTATTTGGGTAATATAATTATCTATTTTTGTTCTTGCTTTTGACGCATAATCAACCGCATCCTCCAGAGACAAATATACAATCCTAACTTCACTCATTTAGTTTCCCCCCTTCGGAAACCTTTCCACTACGTCGAGTTTTTACCCAACTACTTGAAGCCATATAAATCCCTAGTTAATCTTTGATTTTAATACCTCGTACAATGAAGGTGTAAAATAATCATTTATCTTTATATTACTATCCACCATCTCAGTTATATTTATTTTGTGAACATCAGTAGATGTATTAACGATTTTCTCAACCATCATTCCATCAATGCTTATTTCGAACAGCTTATCATCATAACTCAAATTATTTATTCTGTTCAAGTCAATCACAACAATATTTCTTTTATCTGCAGGTGTTTGATATTTTATTCTAAATATGTAAAATAATTTATCATCAACAATTTCTATCATCTCATCAATACGACCACCTATAAACGTGTGTTCAAGTCGTATTCTAAGTACATAGATAAATAATACAGCAGCCAAACCCATCGACCCAAAAGTAGATGTAAGCATAGCGACTAAAAAATAGCTAAGTTCTCCAGTTCTCGTATTTGTCGAAACAAATTCACCTGTTGCCACGCAATAGATTGGAAATAATACTATATAAGCAATAACCAATGCAAAAAAAAATCTTCTCAAAGAGCCACAAATAATAAATACCTATTCTATGTTTACGATTCTCTATTTGAATTTTCTTTTTTAATCCACTGTCAACCAAAATATTCATATTAACCTCCAATCAAACCAACAACATCTTCAATTGTCTTTACAGTCTTTGTTCCATATTTATCAAAAATTGAAAAGACTTTCGAATTTTTTCCAATTCCAGTAACATTTTTCAGAGCTTTTATTGAACCACCAAGGCTCTTATCTGACTCTGTATAAAAATCATATAATCCATCAACATTCTTCAAGAAATTCATTGTGTTATCTGTCGTTTTCGTAACATTAAAAAACTTCACCAGCTTTTCAGGAATACTATAGGTCTCCTTACTAAAATTGAATGTAAGTTTTCCTAATTCAAATTTTTTATCTTGTAGGAAGATTTGTGATTACTACACATGTCTTTCCAACGAGCTGCTCCGGCTCATAGTACTCATGAATACCGCTTAAAATCGTACGTTTCTTGTCAGTTCCATCATTTAATGAGAACTTGAGAAGCTTCTTTGACTTTGGCACTGCTTCGCAGGCTTCAATCTTTACGACTCTGAAATCAGATTTTGCAAATGTATCAAAATCTACAAATTCCTCAAAAAGTGGCTCGATTTTTACTTTTGAAATATCAGGCTGTACGCTCTCTGCGGACACACTTGCTGTCTGTGCAGTTGTTGCTGCAGCTGCAGGAGCTGCTTCAGAAGGTATTATCTTTAAGACCTCCCTTAAGCTGTACCCAACTATTATACAAATCATTGATGGTAAGATTATTCTTATTCGCTCTGACACCATCCAAAACATCACGAAGCACATCCAATTCTTTTTCTCTTAATTTTTCAAGAGTAACTGCACTAATAGAATGCCGACCGCTTCGCTTGTCTCTCCATTTGAACTCATAAGTTCCACAACTTCTCTGGTATTCGCCTTATTTCAAAACTCTATTTTTATTGTCTTTGCGTCTCTCTACTGCCATGTAAAATCTCCTCCTAATATATAAGTGTAGGGTTTAGATACCCCAACAGCCAGTTGGGTTCTATCCCTCTTATTGCTAAAGCTGTACAATGATGAGGTATCGGTCTGACAGTATTCTCCTTGGACTCAATAGACGTCCGTATGAAAGCCAGTCAGCCAGCCTATCATTTGCAGCCGTTCGATTTATGCAGGTTGGACTGCCCTGTGCACGTCCGTTTGATACCCCAGGAGATTGAATAAGCAATGAGAAATAGCTGGACACCATACAAATTCACTTTCGGAGGTACGAGAATGTACAACGCAGTAGGTATTGATGTATCAAAAGGCAAGAGCACCGTCGCCGTCCTGCAACCAGCAGGTGTTATTATTCGTAAGCCTTTTAATGTTAATCACACATCCAGTGAACTGGATGAGCTTGCCAAATATATTGGCAGTCTGGAAGGTGAAACCCGTGTTGTTTTGGAATGCACCGGGCGTTACCATGAACCAGTGGTAAAAACTCTTTCTGAAGCCGGTTTGTTTGTCAGTGCTGTCAATCCACATCTGATCAAGAACTTTGGCAACAACTCCATCCGCAAAGTCAAATCCGACCCTGCTGATGCGAAGAAGATTGCACGCTATACTCTTGACAACTGGATAGAACTGCGACAGTATTCAAGTATGGATAATACACGTACTAAATTAAAAACTTTAAACTCACAATTCAGCTTCTTCATGAAGCAAAAGGTTGCCGCTAAGGCTAACCTGATTGCACTATTGGATAATACCTATCCTGGTGTCAATAAACTCTTTGACAGCCCTGTCCGCGATGATGGCAGTGAAAAATGGGTGGATTATGCTTACTCATTCTGGCATGTGGATTGTGTCCGCAAAATTGGATTAAAAACATTCACGGAACGCTATCAAGCATTCTGTAAAAAGCATCACTATAATTTCCAACCAGCAAAACCAGCGGAACTATTTCTTGCATCCAAAGACCTTATTGCTGTCTTTCCAAAAGAAGCGTCTTATAAACTGCTTATTCAGCAAAGCATTCAGCAGCTTAATCTTGCTTCTTCCCATGTAGAAGAACTACGTTCAAAGATGAATGAACTTGCTTCTACTCTGCCCGAATACGCAACGGTAATGGGCATGTATGGCGTGGGAAAAACTTTTGGTCCCCAGCTTATAGCAGAAATAGGTGATATTTCCAATTTCTCACATCGTGAAGCATTGACTGCTTTTGCCGGAGTAGACCCAGGTGTGGATCAGTCAGGCACCCACAATTCAAAGAGTAATAAAGCATCTAAATGCGGTTCCAACCGTCTAAGAAAGACTTTGTTTCAAATCATGTCTACACTGCTTCAAACAGCTCCTGAAGATGATAAGGTATATCAATTTCTTGTCAAGAAGCGTGCAGAAGGAAAGCCTTACTATGTTTACATGACTGCTGGGGCTAATAAGTTCCTGCGTATCTATTACGGCAAGGTCAAGGAATGCATCCGTAATTTAGAGCAATAACCAAGTCTAAACTCATTTTTCTTCAAACCGGCAAATATGGCGGTTCAAAACTTGTGCCCAAAATCACAATCATAAAAATAATTCATTTTACTATTGACTTTTTATTAGCAGGCTTTCAAAAAATGTCTGTATATTTAACTGACAGTACCAGAAGCTCCGTCACTGCCAACACTATAATTCAAAATCAAAATGTTAACGAATGTGCGATTATGCAGTCATAAAACTTACTACACCATATTCGCCCATAATGTGAATTTTTGTTCTGTTGTACTCATCCTCTGTGGTTAACCCCTGACGGAAAATCCACCCAAGTACAGCCAGCTTCTTGGCTAACTCCAATTCCTTAGTCATGTGTAAACACCCCCTTTCTACATATCACATGCTGTCAGTCTCACAACTGACCTTTAGTCCCCCGAATCGCTTCGTGACCTGTGGGCTACTCCTGCTCGAGTCCTTTTCCCACCCTTGACGGAAGTGTCTTCGCCCGCTCCGTTTCCTACCGGAAACATCTTCGCTGGTTCTGTTGGCATATAATAAAGCTCATTTAGTTTTCAATGTACAAAAAAGTTGTAGAGCGTACGTTTGTTCTATGTTATAATATTTATAGCCATTTCTGATATCTTCTGCTGTCTGCCGGCTATGTTTTGTTGTGATAATGATAGTGAATTTTGAAAATGAAACACATTGACGACATGTTGACTGGAAGTTGACATAGACATGGAGAAAGTATGAAAAATCAATTGACATTTGCACATGTGGCATGTGCATTACTTGACAATAAAATAAAGACTTACCCACAGCACCGGCTTGTGCGTGACCTTTTTCGCTCTGCCTTTCGGATGAAGCCTCTGACTATGGTGAAGCTTCAGAGGATAATATAACCTTCAGCCGCTGGTGTAATGGAGCAAGACCGGTTGCTATGGAATTTTCATATGATACATCAGATATGGATGAGGATGCTCTATTTGACTCACATTACCGACTGCTACGCTCTCTGCATCAGGACAGCCTTGTGATACTGGATAACTTTAATGTACTTCCTAAAGATGATGCTTTTTTCAAAGAATTTGTAAAGAATGATTTCCAATTGCTTGTCACAACACGCTGTGAAGTAAAACAATATGCTTCGATTAAGATTAAAGAAATAGCATCTAGAAAAAGACCTTTTACAGCTTTTTTCTCACATTGTCCTTATTCGGATGATGATAATCTTGTAAATATGCTGATACTTGTTGGTGATTTAGAGCTTGCACTGCTTGTCCTTAATCAATATGATACTCTTGTAACAGATAACGAAGGCAACAACACTTTGGATTATGGCTGCTGCCGACTTGCCGCCGGAATAATTGCATTAAAGGAAGGTAAACCAGTAGAAGCCGAAAAGAATCTACTGACAGCAGAGAGTATTATCGGTGTTGCTATGGATACCAGTGATTCTGATTCAGTTTCATCTTATACTGCTGTTTCATCATATTATAATTATGCTTCAGAGAATGACTATCTAAAATCTGTATACGGGTATCTGAATAATCTATATGCCAGATGGCACAAGCCCGAGAAAGCACTGGAATATAAAGAAAAATGGCTGAATGCCAGAAATCAACAAAATAAGAATATCACGCACAGAAAAGCATAAACTATTAATGCCACTAAAAAAATACTGTTTGACATCGCCAGATATCAATGGTATATTATTCGTAGTGGTTGTGCTACGGAAACTTGCGATGCCCGTAGCCGGTGGAGTTCCATGCGTGGGCTCCACTTTTTTTATGCCTGTTTCAGAAAGGAAATACTATATGGCAAAAAAACTTTCTCACCTATGAGCAGCAACTACATATTCTTGAATATGACAAACAACTTGCTATTCCTAATCACGAATATGCCACTAAAAAACTGGAAGAACTCAGCTACTATTCTCTAATAGGTGGATACAAATCTCTTTTCAAACACGCTCCGTCAAATAAATATATTCATGGCGTTACTTTTGATGAATTAGTTTCTTTCTACTACTTTGATGAAGAGCTACGCACTTTGTTTCTGAAATATATTCTTCATGTAGAACGCCATATAAAATCCATGTTTTCCTATCACTTCTGTGAAAAATATGGTGAACAGCAGTCCATGTATCTTGATATAAATAATTATAATCACACCAGAAAGAACCATCGTGAACTGCTTCGCCTGACTCATTCATTACAAAAAGTTATTGCTACACCCAGCAAATATGCCTATATTGAGCATTCAGTCAATACATATCACAATGTACCATTATGGGTTGCAACAAATGCTTTAACATTTGGGCAGATTTCCAAAATGTATCAATATGCAACTACTGATATTAGAACCAAAATCAGCAAAAACTTTCAGAATGTTTCAGAAAAACAATTGCATCAGTTTATCAACATTATAGGCAAATGCCGTAATGTATGTGCTCATGGAGAGCGTCTATTTTCATTCAGAATAAACGAGACAATTCCTGATACCCTGCTACACCAAAAGCTTCAAATCAATCAAAACAATAATCACTATGTATACGGCAAGCAGGATTTATTCGCAGTTGTAATTGCCCTACGCTACCTGATAAATAATGATGAATTCAGACTCTTTAAAACTGCTCTTTCAAAACTTATAAAATCTGTAATTAAGCAGTGTCCTCATCTTACAGAGAAACAATTGCTTGATAATATGGGATTTCCTGCTAACTGGGATAAAATCAGCCGATACAGGAAAATATAATTCAATATCTAACATGAGTTTATTGACATACACATCTTGTAATGTTAATGTACATATGGTTGCACTACGGAAACTTGCGATGTCCGTAGCCGGTGGAGTTCCATGCGTGGGCTCCACTTTTTTATTTTCCACGAAGGTACCTTAAACTTACTACTTGTATCAATAATTTGCATTATGAGAAGTTCCAGGATGGAACTGTAAAATGTATTGAAGATGAGATACCGTTTGAAGTGCCGGAGGGGTGGGCTTGGTGTAAGTTGAACGATATATATAATTTTATTGATTATCGGGGTGCAACACCAACTAAAATAACAAATGGAATACCTTTGGTTACTGCAAAAAATGTCAAATCTGGATATATTGATTATACAATTGATGATTATATATCAGAAGAAGAGTTTAAAGAACGGCAGCAACGTGGCATTTCAAAAAAAGGTGATATTTTATTTACAACGGAAGCTCCTTTGGGCAATGCAGCTTTAGCTGATATGGAAAAATTTAGTGCAGGGCAAAGATTAATTACGTTTCAACAATATGGTTCAAAGGATGAATTGATAAATTATGTTATGTTAATGTTTATATTGAGTGATTTTTTTCAGCAACAATTATATGTTAATAAAACTGGAAGCACTGTAGCTGGTATCAAAGCCGCAATATTAAAAACTTTATGGATACCTGTACCACCATATAACGAACAACTTAGAATTAGTAATACTTTGAAGTCTGCTATAAATTTGATTGATAGTATTTCAAAAAATAAAGAAATACTTAGCACAAGTATAAGTAATACAAAATCTAAAATTCTCGACCTTGCCATCCGTGGTAAAATTGTCCCACAAGACCCGAATGACGAGCCGGCTTCTGTTCTTCTTGAGCGTATCCGTGCTGAAAAAGAAGAACTTATCAAGCAAGGAAAA
>ENA-OQJM01000045-OQJM01000045.1-human-gut-metagenome-genome-assembly--contig:-NODE-45-length-39876-cov-4.329971_pt1 | contig 39876 bp, 36 predicted proteins | sample MGYA00242607_ERZ504773 | MGnify/ENA primary metagenome ERZ504773 (study PRJEB26092, sample SAMD00036355) | human gut metagenome | host: Homo sapiens | study: EMG produced TPA metagenomics assembly of... | reverse complement strand
TATTCCTGTTGTCGCAGTAATACGGTCTTCAGCAGGAGCACCTGTAATTTCCACCTTCAAGTAACCTACAGCTACTTTCTTCTTAGAGTTATTATCATTCAAGAATACACGAACCAACGGCATACGCCCTACAGTAGCTTGATTTTGTTCTGTAGCTCCCCATTCAGCAGCTTTACCATCTTTCGGCAACTGAGGTCTCAAAACAGAGCCTTTCAATGCGGCATGTGCACTTTGAGAAGTTTTGTTACTACCATCAATATAACCTACCAATTCATAAGAATAGCTGAAGCCGGCTTTTTCTACTGTACCAGACGCTGCATTTTCATCCCACTTAGTATGAGCATCACCTGCACCATAATGAGTCTGAACATATTCTGCCAAATCAACTGTTTCATCCCAAGCTACTTTTACTTCAGGAGCATTTTGGATAGCATCGGCAGCTTTAACAGCCAAATGATTTTCACCGGCAACTTTTGCATTATTCAAAACTAAATCTGTAATCTTAACAGCCTTAACTGCAGCATAATCAGAAGTGATAACCGAGCGTTTGTTATCACCATTCAAATAATTGGCCTGTAAAGCCAAAACTGTTACTTTGTTGTCATTCGCAATATCTTTAATAGTTCCTTCAGTCAACTTAGCCCAAACAGTCAACTCACCATTTTTAGGTTCAACCTTAGAAATCTCTGGAACTACCACTCCATCGGCAGCACGAGCATATTCTTTATCGTAAGCCAAGAATTTCAAATCTTCTTTAACCAAATTACGAACATCAGCTGTAGATGGGTTCATGTGGTATGTAGCAGATAATTCAGGAGTGACCTCAGTTGTTACAGTTTCTTTTACAGGAGCATCATCTTTATTATCAGCATCTGCATTTACATCTGTAGCAGTCAAAGCCTTGTAAACAAATGATTTTACAGCAATTGCTTCAATACCCTGATAGTACAGTTCCGGTTCAAATACCAAAGCTTTCAAATCAGTTACGACAGAGAATGTAGCAGATTTGCCATCTAGTTCAATGACATAACCAATCACCTCACCAGTTTCTTCATCTTTCACTTCTGTAATAGAACCAACGCTTTGAGGTTTCTCTACACCTGAGATTTTTACATCTCCATAATACAGATAGCCATTGTTCCACTTCAACAAAGTAGGATCAAATGTCGCAGGAACATCAGTTGTAGGCAGGGTTGCTTCAGAAACGACCTTGTCACCATCTAACAACTGTATCTTACCATCTACAACTTTCAAAGAGTAATGGGAAGTTCAGCAGGCATCGGAAGTTGGAAAGTTTCACCGTTACCGCCGGTAACAGTCAACTTACCTGTTGCCGCATCATACTTGACAGCTGTGACATATTTTTCCAGCTGCGGCCTGTAATTCAGACAAATCTTTAGTCAGCTTATCCACTTTCTCGTTTAAGCTGTCGATGTCATCATCATAGTCCTTACAAGATACAAATGTTCCTGTCGAGGTCACCATTAAGGCACCGAACAGGATTGCACTTAAAAACTTTTTGTTCATAATAGAAAAACTTTAAATTTATAAATTTAAAAAACTAAAATTGATTATACATAAATCATTGATTCTAAGAGCGAATTATTCTGTTCACGAGCTAGAAAGCGCAAAGGAGACATTCCGACTATTTTACTAAAAGAGGCATAAAAAGCACTTCTAGAGGCAAAACCACATCGCTGTGGGAGTTCCTCTAATGAACATTTCCCAGCATGAAGTAACTCTTTAGCATATTCCACACGGTAGGTATTCAACAACTCCTTCAAATTGCAGTTGAAATACTTGTTTACCACATTCGATAGGTAAGTTTGGTTGGTGTCTATCATTACGCTAAACTTTTTCAAAGAAAGCTCCGAATCCAAAAAGACTTGCTTTATTTCAAGGTTGTACAATATACATTTATATAGGGTACAATCCACCTTTCTCCCTTCAGCCCCCTTGTTGGCGAACTGTAGTTCCCACTGGCGTTCAGCAGCCTTAAGAAGCAGGTTTTTCTGCCTCTTCGAAGTAGCAGTCCGTCTGTGTCGTCTCAAGAATAGATAGTCCATATTTTTATTTACTTTTAATCTTCACTTCAACATCTTCACAACTATACATTATTATATAGCATGTCATCAGTTATACGATAGATCTCTTATTAAGAGATATGTTACGCACACATAACACACTATAAATCAACGAACTATATTAATATAAGAATACTTCAGAAGACTAAATCTTGTATTCAAAAAACGTTTTTTTTGAATCAATTATTAAATTTCCTCGCTAAATTGTTCTAATTCTCAAAACTTTGCTTAAATTTGCGACAAAATATATATCTCTTAATAAGAGATATACAATATTTTAACTTGGTGTTTTTTGTATAAAGTACTTGTAATAAGAGGATTATCTCCAAAATCAAAGAATAAAATCTAGGTAAACTTTGCCTTTTCTTTTATTCAAGTTTATCCACTAAAATATAGTTGTATCAACTATAATTCATATAAAAACAAACCTATGACAATCATCATATTACGGAAAAATCCTGAATATTTGGGAACTGATATTTTTTTCACAACAAATGGGTGGACGAAAACAGCATGATGGTTTATGGCAATTCTTTCAGGATCTATCTGTAATCCGATTTTCCTTTACTATAACAGCATCTTCTGACAAAAGATAACATAAAGAGATCATGCTGTTCCGACCTTGTAACAAGCATATTCAACTCAGCCACATCAGAAATTGCTATCATCTTTAGAAAGAACAAACACTAATTTATTGAAAAAACACTGGACACACTGGTCCCGTCAAATGGAGGATACCCTGTGATATGATATCCTCTTTTTGACAAGAAACAATATCTTTACCCTATTATCACAAGAATTCTCTCAGCACCACCATATTCGCTTTGTCTATCACGGTGGTATCCAATGCTGCCAGATAAATCAAAGTCGTTTTTTCCGAATCATGTCCCATTCCTTCACTTATTACAGAAAGAGGAATATGTTTGCCTCTGGCAACACTGGCCCATGAATGGCGCGCCACATACATAGTCAGAGGATGAACAAGCCCTAACTTTTTTCCTATTTCTTTTAGCCTTCTGTTTACCAAGCAGATGGAATTTTTATATTGTAATCTTTCATCTTTTCTGATATGAATTATAATAGGAAGAAGATAAGTCGAGAAGTTTCCAGGATATTTATCCACTATATCCTGCATACATTTCTCCCATCTGATGGAAAGCAACTGACCGGTTTTCTTTCTCCTATAAGTCAGCATACCATTATTTAAATCTGTTTTTTTAAGAAAAGCCATGTCCACAAATGACATTCCCCGAGTATAAAAACTGAACATAAACATATCACGCGCAAACTCCATTGACTGAGAGTGACTTAAATCCATCTCCTTCAGTTGTCTGATTACTTTAAAAGAAATAGCCCGCTTCACCGTTTTTTCCACTCCCGTATAGACATGCTTAAAAGGAAAACGCTGTCTGATCACCCCTTTATCTACTGCACGATTATACGTTGCACGCAAAATACGCATATAAAAAGAAACGGTGTTCATACTTGCTCCCTGCGCCTTTAAATAAGTTTCATACCCCATCATCAACTCGGCATCCATATTGCTCAACAGAACATCCTTGCCATCCATAAATTTCATAAAACTGTTCAGTGTAGCTCTATACGTCTCACTGGTACGCAATTTTCCCGATTGTCTCAGACTGGCAATATTCACTTGCATAAAGGAAGACAGTGTCTTCTTACCTGAAAAGGATAATCTTTTACTTCTTACTCTAGTTGATTCCACCATAATACTTGTTTTTAAGTTGATTCTTTTTTTCTGTAAAAAACCTCAAGCCAAGATAAGCGATTATTCCCAGCGGTCTTTTATAAGGTCTGCAATAGGGGAGATTGTTCAAAGAAACAGGAATTTTTCACTGCATTTAAAAACAAAAACGCATGTTTATTCCTTTTAAAGAATTATATTTGTAGAAGAAAGCCATAAACCTGTGTCTATGATGAAAAGAATAGAATTCATATATTTATTGACTGGTTTCTGTACAATCTGCTCATGTACCTCGAAAGCAAATAGTGAAATTAAGGAAGTGATAACAGAGGTACACAATACTGTGACAGAAGCCATTGCCGAAATTGTAGAAAAAGATATCAAACCCGAAGACATCAGGCTTGACAAGGAACTGCTGTATGATAAACATACTTTGGAGGATACCTATCCTTATAAAGACACCACCCGTCATTTCCAATGGGAAAAAATAAAGGAACGACTGGCGCTGTTGGAGAACATCCAGAGAAAGCCGACACAATGGTGTATCTTACAGAATTATAAAAACCGGAACGGAGAAGCACCTTTAGTGAAAAATTTTAAAAGAGACGCATACAAACGGATAGCCGACACATTGGGAGTGGAACGCTATCAGGGAATTCCTCTTTTCCTAACAGATGACACCCTTACTGCCAAACGCTACGGACTAGATGGACTTCTTACCCGTCACCTAGGTGAGGAAGGAAAATTTACCAAAGTAGAACCTGTCTTTATAGGTGGTGAATGGTATGCTCCGGCAAAATATATAAAACTGATTCCCGACAGCGTAGTGTTCAACAAAGCTATTTTTATAGACCGCCATAATCAGAATATAACTACTTTGGAACGGAAAGAAAAGGGCTGCTGGCTGATACGTAGCATGAATCCTGCTACAACAGGACAACATCGTCCTCCATACGCCCAAGAAACTCCATTGGGTATGTTCGTTCTACAAGAGAAAAAGACTAAAATGATTTTTCTAAAAGACGGTTCTGCCGCCACCGGTGGTTTTGCACCTTACGCCAGTCGTTTCAATAATGGTGGTTATATCCACGGAGTGCCCACCAATGCGCCGGCAACAGGGATCATAGAATACAGTTATACGTTGGGTACCATCCCCCGCTCACATATGTGTGTAAGAAATGCCACCTCTCATGCCAAGTTTATTTTCGAATGGGCACCTGTTAATGAGACGATTATATTTGTTTTGGAATAGAAATGTGCGTAACTTTGCACCCGTTATCCAGTTTTTCCATACGCATGCAAAAAACTTTTTTACTCCTGTTCCTATTCCTCTTTCCGTCGAGCAATGTATCGACCCGGACGGCTACACCCGAAAAGAAAGTTGCTACATCTGTCCCTGCACCTCAAAAAATGGACGGCGAACAATTATTTGAAGATATGCAATTGGGAGGGGTGGTCAATTTCCTGGCATTCCGACAGGCTGTGGCAGGATACAACTTGATTAAACAAAAAAGCAAATCCATACTGACATTGATTGATTTCACCAAACCCTCTACCGAAAAACGTTTGTTTGTCTTTGATATGGAACAGAAAAAGATGCTATACTCATCAGTGGTCTCTCATGGAAAAAACAGCGGCGAGAACTATGCTACCTCTTTCTCCAACGAAGTCGGCTCTTATAAAAGTTCCCTCGGCTTCTATCTTACCGGAAACACATATCAAGGTAAAAACGGATACTCTCTTTTATTAGACGGGCTGGAAAAAGGCATAAATGACCGGGCCCGTGAACGTGCCATTGTGGTTCATGGCGCCGCATACGCCAATCCATCCGTTTGCAAATCGGGTAGATTAGGACGGAGTTTCGGTTGTCCGGCTTTGCCACAGGCACTGACCAAACCTATTATCAATACGATAAAAGGGGGAAGCGTACTCTTTATTTATGCCAATAATAAAGAGTATATGGCTAAAAGTTCTATTTTGCCTAACCAGACATCACAAGAATTATTTACTGAAGCATGTGAAAGTGAGCAAACCGTTTCAGCTCATTTATAGTTTCTCCTCAAGCGGTTCCTTCATTATTTCTTAGTTATTTTCTTTTCTTCTGATTTCAAACGGTGTTCTACTTTCTTTAAATCTTCGCCTGCAGGCAATTGTTCCGGATAGATTCCTCGGCTTACCCCATCATATTCCGAACAGCCGTATTATTCTCAATATGTTCTTTTTCAATTGATGACTGTCCATAAAGATCTTTTTGTTGTACGTTAATAGAAGTCATCTCAGCAGCAAAATCTTTTGCCTTAATGCTGATGGTTGGTAAGAAATCGACCAGCGGACGACTGTGGGGCGCACCAAGTTTACATTTTAGCAACGCTGTGTCAAGACGAAACAAGGCTTTATCTCCTTTTGAACGGATAATGGCAAAACCTTTACTATCTACTCCGCGTTCATAAAACACACCCGATAACAGCTTTTCCGTTTCAGCCAATTTAGTCCGTGCTTGAACCCGCTCATAATCCAACAGATGTTGTTCCACCAATTCTGCACGCCTTGTCTGAACAGCAAAGTAGTTTTGAGCAAAAGCTATAGCCGGTTTACGCGCATCACCATTTTGAGCAGTCAAATAACAGGCATAACGGGTAAGATAGATATCATCTATCTCTCTTTCTGCACCTTTAGGTAAACTTATCATTTTGCTGACGTCAGCAAAATGATAGGTCACATCTTCACCTGCATTCGTGCAAGCAGCTTTCGCTTTATTGATGATAGCCTCAAAGTTTCTCCACTGGGTATAACCCAATAAGGAATACAACTCGCGTGCACTCCAACACTCTACTCCATGATAATCACAAACGATACTTTCAAACTGCTTGAACTAATCTTTTATTTCCTCGGTTTTCATCATATATTCTCCCATATTACTTGTTATTACATCAATGCCCTCCTTCTACTACAGAATTCACACTACATATTTGCACAAATATAACCTTTTATTATCAGATCCGATCAACAAAACTCTTTTTCCTAACTATTTCGATTCTTATATTATCCGTTTCTTCTAGAACAGACTTATTTCAAGAGTTATTTTACATCTCATTAGTATCCATTTCAAAGCATATTTAAATCCATAAAGAACATTTTTCTTTATATACCCGACAAATAGCAAACCATCAAACGTCTTTTTACTCTTTTTGATATTCTTCAAACTCGCGAGAATCGCTTAAACGCTTCCTTCTCGTCCCGTTCATCGAAATAATCAAATGAGAGAGTAGTTTGCTCTTAAAATCATTTCATACTATTTTGCTATCGTGTTCAAACAAAGATTGGAAATAAAAATAAGAGAATTGAATCTTTTCTAATTCAAAAACGAATAAATTGACTACTTTTGTCCGAGTTATTACTAATAAAACTAGCGATATGGTTCTGAACTACATTTGGATAGCCTTTTTTCTGATAGCCTTCGTAGTAGCGTTGATGCGACTCGTTTTCCTTGGCGACACACAAGTGTTTCCCGAAATTATCAACTCTACTTTCAGTTCTTCCAAAACTGCATTTGAAATTTCACTGGGACTGACCGGTGTCCTTTCCCTTTGGCTGGGTATCATGAGAATAGGCGAACAAGGCGGAGTCATCGCTCTGTTTTCCCGATTGCTGGGACCTCTGTTCAGTAAACTTTTTCCCGATATCCCCAAAGGACATCCTGTGACAGGTAGCATCTTTATGAATCTGGCAGCCAATATGCTGGGACTAGATAATGCCGCCACTCCCTTAGGACTGAAAGCAATGGAGGGCCTGCAAGAACTGAACCCCAAGAAAGATACTGCCAGTAATCCCATGATTATGTTCCTGGTACTGAATACTTCGGGGCTGACTCTGATTCCTATCAGCATCATGGTATATCGCGCTCAACTAGGTGCTGCCCAACCTACAGACATATTTGTCCCCATCCTGCTGGCAACCTTCTTCTCTACCTTGGCAGGTATTGTCGCTGTAAGCATTTATCAGAGAATCAACCTGTTTAACCGTACCATCCTCTTCTTCTTAGGGGGAATGAGTTTGCTGGTAACAGGAATTATTTATTTCTTCAATACCTTGTCACGAAACCAGATAGATATTTACTCCACTACCTTTGCCAATGTCTTTCTATTTCTTATCATCATCGGCTTCATTGTAGCAGGGATCAGAAAAAAAATCAATGTCTACGACTCCTTTGTTGAAGGGGCCAAAGAAGGATTCAACACTGCCGTACGCATCATTCCTTACCTGGTAGCCATACTGGTAGGCATCGGTGTCTTCCGTGCATCGGGTGCGATGGACTATTTGATTGACGGCATTGACAGAGCCGTAAAGCTATGCGGTATCGACAGTGATTTCGTAGGAGCACTTCCCACAGCACTGATGAAACCATTGAGTGGAAGCGGAGCACGCGGATTGATGGTGGATGCCATGACTACATACGGTCCCGATTCTTTCGTAGGCAGACTGGCCTGTATCTTTCAAGGTTCCACAGACACTACCTTTTATATCCTGGCAGTATATTTCGGTAGCGTAGGAGTAGTGAGGACACGCCACGCCGTTCCTTGCGGACTACTGGCCGATTTGGCCGGAGTGATTGCGGCTATTCTTATCTGTTATTTATTCTTCGGCTAGGGACAGAGGAAAAGTTATACTTACGGTGGTAAAATGTCCCTCTTCCGAATGGATTCCCATTTGGCCGCCGTAAGTAGATATAATTTTCAAAGAAAGGCTTAGCCCGATGCCTTGCCCCTTGTAAGAACGTGTATTACTAGCACGATAGAAAGATTGAAAAATCAATTCTACCTCTTCTTGAGGAATACCAATACCCTGGTCCCTGATTTCCACCACTCTCCGGCCCTCCTTTTCGAACAAGCTGATTTCCACATCCTTATCCGAATATTTACAGGCATTATCCACTACATTCTGAAGGGCTATTCCCAATAAATAAGGATTGGCACGGACAATAAAGTCATTCTCCTCCCTAAGTGTGGAAGACAGACGAATACGAGGACGGCCGGCATACTGCTCCCTCAGCATCCGAAGCAGGCAAACATCCTCTACCGTATTTGCTAGAATATCCTTATCCTGACGGGATAAAAACAGCAAAGACTTTATCAGCAGAGAAATACGTTTGCTCTCTACCGAGATACGTTCCAAAGAATCCATATATTCCGAAGTGCTACGCTCTTTCAGAAGGGCTATTTCGCACTCCCCCTGAATAGCAGTAAGCGGGTTGTTCAATTCATGGGAAGCGTTGCTGACAAATGATTTCTCGGATTTAAACGCTGTGTCAATACGATCCAGCATCCCATTCAGTGACACAATCAGCTGATCCAGCTCATCCTTGTTCCCATAGCTTCTCAGACGTACATTCAGGTTATTGGCGCGGATACGCTTCAATTCTTTCAAGATATGTTGCAGGGGAGTAAGAATCCGGTTAGAATAAACACGCCCGATAAAAAAATAAAATAGAACTGATGACAACGAGAGTAACCGAAAGTAGCAAAATATGCTCCTGTATCTCCTTGCCATAAGTGTTTTCAGAGAAGACAAAGACAATAAAATATCCTTCATTATCCGGATAATAGAGAGCCGCACCCAATTCTTTCTTATATTTAAAAGTCACCGGAGTACCGTCACCATGAAAAAGTCTTTCCTGCTGACTGGCATTGAGATATTTTCCCAACGTGTCCTTGACGTGTGCCAACGTGTCCATATTCAATAATACTTCCCTTGCTTGCGGCAGCAGCTCATCATATTTCTGCTGGATTAACCGATAGCTCTGTTCGTCAACTTCATCTTTTTCCCAATATTTCTGAGCAGTGATAAATGCCTTCTCCCGCAAATAAGACTCATACAGACGGTTGATATAGCGAGAGCTGAACAAATAGAACACGCTCATCACCATGATAATGGCACACATCGTAATGAGGGAATAAAACAAAGACTATTTTAGGTCCAATCTTCATGTCTATCTTTCTTTTAAGTTTCTCTATATCCTAAAGATACTTTTCAATCAGTCATCATATAGCCCACACCCACCACTGTATGTATCAACTTGTCCTCAAAACCTTTATCTATTTTGGCGCGCAAATAATTCACATATACATCCACTACATTCGTATTGGTGTCAAAATTCTTATCCCACACATCACGTAATAGCGTAAGCCGGGAAAGCACCGCCCTTTGATGCAACAAAAAATACTCTAATAACCGATATTCCTTTACCGTAAGATCAATATCCATGTTTCCCCGGCGAGCACGCCGCAACGTACAGTCCAAAATCAAATCCCCACAAACCAATTGCTGTACAGGAACCTCCTTACTCCGGCGGAGCAAAGCCTTGATACGCGCCTCGAGTTCCTGAAAGCTAAACGGTTTCACCAGATAATCATCCGCTCCGGCATCCAGTCCTTTCACAATATCGTCTGTAGTTCCAAGCGCCGTCAGCATAACAACAGGAGAGTGATAGCCGAAACGCTGCCGGTACATGCGGCACAGTTCCAATCCGTTCATACCCGGCATAATGATATCCAATATCAACAAATCAAAAGACTCATTCTGAAGCAGTTCCCATCCCGCATTACCATCGTACACCACAGAGACCTCGTGACCGAACTCACGAAGCCCTCTTTCAATGAACGAGGCAATATTTATCTCATCCTCTACCAATATTATTTTTGCCATAAACAAATCTGTTTTTCTGTCGGTTGCAAATATACATCATTATAATTTTCTTTGCAGCAGATTACCTTCTTTATCATACAACATCTTGCTATAAACCCACTCCACAATCAGCGGAAATACGAACAAGGCAAAAAAAGTGGCTCCTATCAAACCGCCAATAATAACAATAGCTAGCGGGCGCTGTGATTCGGAACCTATGCCATGACTCATGGCAGCAGGCATCAACCCGATAGCCGCCATGGCCGCCGTCATTACAATGGAACGGATACGCGAGCGCATTCCTGTTTTCACCGCATCCGGCAAGGATAGCCGTGTATGCAGATTATGCTTGATATCCGAAATCATAATCACCCCATTCTGAATACAGATACCGAATAAAGCAATGAAACCGATCCCCGCAGAAATTGAGAAATTAAATCCCGTCAGCAACAATGCGGCAATACCTCCCACGGCTGCAAAAGGTACATTCAGCAGCACCAGTCCTGCATCTCTGGCATTCGAAAAAAGTACAAACAGAATGACAAAGATAATAGCGATACTCACAGGAACCACCTGGGCCAAACGCTTGGACGCCCGTTGCTGGTTCTCAAAATCTCCCGTCCATTTCAAAGAATATCCTTCAGGAAGATGGATCGCGGCATTTACTTTCTTTTGTGCCTCTGCCACCGCCGTTCCCATGTCCCGTCCCCGCACGGAGAATTTGACCGCACAGAAACGAGTGTGGTTGTCCCTGAAAATAAGTAAGGGTCCTGTAATGGTACGGATATCCGCCAATTCCTTGACAGGTATCATGGCTCCATCGCTGGCCGGAACCAATATCTTGCCTATCTGATCTTCGTTCTGACGGAATTCCGGATTATAACGCACCATAATATTGAACTTCCGTTCATCTTCATAAAGTAAAGAGGCCGATTTTCCGCCGATAGCCATCTCGATGATGGACTGCACATCTTCTTTCGCTACCCCGTATCGTGCCAGTTTCTGTTCATCCAGTTCGATACGCAGTTCAGGCTGGCCGATGTTACGGATTACTCCCAAATCTTCAATACCTTCCACAGTCCCCAAAATCTTATCAATCTGTACGGCAAGTTTCTGTGACTCATATAAGTCCTTGCCGAACACTTTCACCGCAATAGAGCCCTTTACCCCCGATGCCGCCTCCTCCACATTATCCGATATAGGCTGTGAGAAGTTGAAGTCGATGCCCGGATAAATGGATAAATCCTGCTGCATCTTATCAATCAGTTCCAATTTGGTCAGTTTGCTCTCCCATTCTTTCTCGGGATAGATGTCTACATGAAATTCAATATTATAGAAACCGGTCGCATCTGTTCCGTCATTCGGTCGTCCGGTTTGGGACATCACTTGTCTCACTTCGGGATAAGCCATCAGTTTACGACGCATGGTGTTGGCCAGCTCCACCGATTCATCCAAAGCGATGCTTTGCGGAAGCGTGGCGCGTACATAAATGGAACCTTCATTCAGCTGAGGAAGAAACTCCGTTCCCAAGAAAGTAAAAAGCCACAATCCGAAAACCGCCACCACCGTAGAGAGTCCGATAGTGAGACTGCGACGGGCATGAAACCGGTCGAACAGCAACGAAGCTTTTTCATTGATAAAACGGACGATACAGTTATTCCTCTCACGGACATCACGTTTCAGCAACATAGAAGACAGGACAGGAACCAGTGTCAAAGTGAAGATCAAAGCCCCCAGCAGTGCGAATCCCAATGTATATGCCAACGGAGAGAACATCTTTCCTTCCACTTTCTGAAAAGAGAATATAGGCACCAACGCTGTGATAATAATCAATTTGGAGAAGAACACCGCTTTCGCCTTATCTTTGGCAGTGCTCCGGATAAGCCCCATTTTCGACATCCGGTTGAACGCAGGCATTCCCACCTCGTACGCTTTTCTGTCCAGCGCCACAAAAACCCCTTCTACCATCACCACGGCGCCATCAATGATGATGCCGAAATCTATCGCTCCCATAGAAAGCAGATTGGCAGACATTCCCATCGCTCTAAGGCAGATAAAGGCAAAGAGCAGCGCCAACGGAATCACGATGCCGACAATCACTGTCGTCCGCCAATCCGCCATAAAAATTAAAACGATAAACGTAACTAACAATATACCCTCAATAAGATTATGAGTCACCGTATGAACAGCCAGATTGACTAAGTTCTCACGGTCATAGAATGGAACAATCTCCACATCCTCGGGCAGAATCCCTGTATTCAGTTCTGCTATTTTATGCTTCAAGGCAGCAATCACCTCACCCGGATTTTCTCCTTTCCGCATGACGATAATGCCTTGCACCACATCATCTTCCTCCATGCGTCCTACTTGTCCCAGTCTGGGCAAACAGGATTCGTGCACATCCGCCAAATGACGGACCAATACAGGCGTACCGTTGATATTCTTCACTACAATATTCCGGATTTCCTCCAAATCATTGATTAATCCGATTCCACGCACCACATAGGCCTGTGAGCTCTTAGTAATCACATCTCCTCCGACATTGATATTACTCTTTGCAATAGCATCATACAGTTCCAATGAAGTAATACCGTAATTTATCAGTTGATGGGGATTCACACTGACTTCGAAAGTCTTTACCTCGCCACCGAAACTCACAATATCAGCCACACCCGGCACAGCACGGAGATTGCGGTCTATCACCCAGTCCTGAATTGTTTTCAATTCGCGCACATCACGCTTGCCACTGCGCAAAGTGTAGCGGTAAATCTCTCCCGTCGGGCCATAAAGCGGCTGTACTTCAGGAGTGACCCCTTCCGGTAAATCAGCATCATTCAACAAGTTATACACCTGCTGGCGAGCTGTGAAATCATCGACATCGTCCTCAAACATCACATTGATAACAGACAGACCGAAAAGAGTGGTAGAACGGATATCAGTCTTCTTCTGAACAGGATTCATCGCTATTTCAACAGGGATAGTGATGAATTTCTCCACCTCTTCCGCACTTCTCCCCGGCCACTGGGTGATTATGGTCACTTTCGTGTTCGTCACATCGGGAAAAGCATCTACAGGTGTATGTTTGAAAGATATCGCCCCTGCAATGACCGCTATCGTGGTACTGAAAATATAAAAATTTATTTTCAGTGAAAAGCTACTATATTATCAATAAACTTATGCATACTTTCCTTCTATTTAGAATCGTCATTCAAAGCATTATAAACCAACAGAACATTTTTGTTAAGAATCTTATCGCCTCCGGTAACACCGGAACGGAGATAGCATTCCTTATCCGACCGCTTGTAAATCTCCACCTCTTTCACCTGAAGACTGCCGTCGCCGTCTACCGCTACCACATAATTCTTCCCATTCTCAAAAACCAGCGAATGAGGGTCTATCCGTGCCATCCGTTCCTCGGATGCCTTGCAAGTCACCTTTACATTGGTAAACATACCCGGCTTCAGCAGATAATCCCTATTTTTGTAATTTTATGCGCACGCTCATCGTTTTACTCTCGTCATTCAGCACCTGATACACTTTGTCTATAGTGCCTCCGAAACTCCTGTTCCGATAAGCCAGTGTAGTAATCTCCACCCTGTCTCCTGCACATACTTTGCTGATATCACTTTCATAGACATCGGCCATCACCCAGACATTCTCCAACCCCGATACAGTAAATAATTCCTCACTCTGGTCTGAACGTATCTGCATATCTTTGCTGATGTTTTTATTGACAATAAATCCCGCTACCGGAGACTTCACTTGATAAAAGGAATTACCCAACAGATGATAAATGGAGAAAACTTCCTTCACCCTTTTATCCTCCGCCTCGGCTGCGGCCAGTTCTTGCTTTGCCTGGAGCATATCGCGCTCCGAAGCTATGCCCGAAACATACATGTCCTGAGTCGCATCCATGGCACGCCGGGCGGTAAGCACTTGTTGGGCAGCATCTTTCTGCTGTTTCTCATAGTCGGCCACTTCCCCGCTACGGATTACGGCCAGAACCTCACCTTTTTGCACATAATCTCCCGTTTCCGCATGGACTTCCGTCACCGTCCCCCCGAATATGGGATACACCCGTGCCACCTGTTCTTGGTTGAAAGTAACACGACCGTTCAGGGTAAGTTCCATCGTGACCTCCTGTATACTTACAGTATCAATGGTCACTACTTGTTTCAAACTGTCTGTCAGGAAGATCCCCCCATTGGTCGTGTCTGTTTGTTCAGCCGGTGCCGAACAGTTACAAAGAAGAGGAAAAAATAAGCCCAGTAAAAAGATATTATGATTCATTGTTGTTCTCTGATTGATAAGTTATTAATAATTAAATACATTTTGTCCGATAACGCGGTTCAAATTCTCCATAGCCAGAAGCAAGTCCTTACGTGTGTCATATAACTGTATACAAGTTTCTTTATAACTCTCATAATAGTCTATAAATTCCAACAGACTGATACTACGTTTCCGGAACGTTTCATTCACTCCCGCTATCAGTTTCTCAAAGTTCTGCTCCAAATCACTATCCACCGACTGATAAAGATTCATCGCCTTCTCCAGCTGCGAATAAGCGGTAAAAAGCTCCATCTCCGCTTTTCCCATGGCATACTCCTTTTCCTTATCCGCTTTCATGATTTCGATGCGGGCCGACTTTATATTACCCTGATTACGGTTAAATATAGGAACAGAGAAACTGATCCCCACAGCAAAGTAATTATTGATAAAATTACCGGCACGGTCATAAGTCCCTTTAAAGGATACTTCGGGAAAAGCCAGCGACTTCTGAAGTTTAAGGTTCGCCTGCGAAGCACGGATATAGGTACGGGCCAGTTTTAAATCGGGACGTCCAGTCATACGTGCCATCAAGTCCGCATAAGAGAGTTGTGACAAGTCCAGCTGTTTCAACATACTTTCATCCAGTAGCAGTTCAGGACGCGCATCAGCAGGAAGGCTCAGAAGAAGGTTCAATTCTCCCCGGGCGGCAACCAGCTGATTCTCCTGCTCATTCCTTTCCTTCTTCAATGAAAGCAACATGGCCTCCAGACGCGAGGCTTCCATCAGTGAAATGTTTCCTTTCTGTTGTTGAAGTTTCATCTCAGCCAGAAGGCGCTCCAACGAAGTTATTTCTTTTTCATAAACAGCCATATTTTTAGTCAGAAAATAAGTCTCGACAAATCGTTCGTTCAGCTCACTATGCAAGGTGCGCATGATTTCCTGAAACTGATATCCGGCCATTTCCTTGTTCACTTTTTCCAGACGGATACGGTTACTACGCTGCCCGGCAATACTGATAACCTGCTCTATCTCCACTCCTGACTCCCCGTCCTTTCCCATGTCAAAGTATTTTCCATTCAGCCTATTGTACACATTTTGCTCTAACGAGATAACGGGATTCTCAAAAAGTCTGGCCTGCAATACCTGTGCCTGAGCAATGTCCATATCATACCGGGCTGCAATAAGAGACAGGTTCTGCTTCAGAAAAAGCTGTCCGGCATCTTTCAGAGTCAAGGTCTGTGCCTGCAGTATTCCTGTCATTATGCCTATAAAAAGAAAGAATAGCACGTTGTTTCATTGTTTTCTGTTTTTGGGTGACAAAAGTACAACGCCCTTTTCCCGATGAGAAGTGAAACCGATTATAATCAACTCAGACCAGATTAGAAAGTTATTAGAAAATATCCCGAAAGTGAACCGCTAACAAGATACTTTACCTATCTTTGCCTGTCATTTCTAATTTGTTATTCTATGATAAGTTATCAAACCGATGGGGTAAAGATGCCCGATATCAAAAAGAAAGAAACCACCGAATGGATTAAAGAGGTAGCCGCCTGCTATGGAAAAAGAGTGGGAGAAATCGCTTATATCTTCTGCTCGGACGATAAAATACTGGAAGTAAACCAGCAGTATCTGCAACATGATTATTACACGGATATCATCACTTTCGACTATTGCGAAGGTAATCGCATTTCCGGTGATTTATTCATCAGTCTGGATACTGTCCGCACCAATGCGGAACAGTTTGAGCAACCCTACGACCGCGAGCTTCACCGGGTGATTATTCATGGTATCCTGCACTTGTGCGGCATCAACGACAAAGGGCCCGGTGAACGGGAGATTATGGAAGCTGCCGAGAACAAGGCGCTGGCATTGGTTTCCCTATAACAGGACATACAAGGTAGAACAACCTATAAAAGTTACGGGCATAGTTCGCACGAATGATTGCCCGTAACTTTTCAAAGACATGCCAATAGTTAGGGAAAACTTTCCGCCGGACGGATAAAAACGTCGAAAGCTATACATGCAGCTACATTTATTCCCTTATCTTCTTGCTTTTCCGGATTAATTGCTTTATTTTGTGAATTGAAAAAACAGATAAACACAAAATATATCACTCAAATGGAAGCTAACGTATATTTTTTCGCTGCATTAGTAAGTACGGGAATCTTTCTTCTGCAATTCATCTTATCCATCTTTTTCGGCAATATGGACACCGACATAGACGTCAATGCCGACGGCAACGCCGATATAGACATGAGCAGCGTACTCTCCTTCAAAGGGCTGATTCATTTCTGCATGGGTTTCGGTTGGTTCATGTATTTATGCCAGCCTCCCTACATTGTCTTGCATTATCTGGGCGCCGTGATAAGCGGCAGCTTTTTTGTTTTCGTCCTAGCTTGGATTTATAAACTCTGCTATAAGCTGAAACAAGAAAATAAGCCCGAACAGGGAGAAGAATTAATAGGCAGGAAATGCGAAATATATACCCGCTGTCAGGAACAAGGACAGGCAGGAACAGAATACGTGGTCTATATCGCCATCAATGGTGCACAAAGAGAACTTACCGTGCGGAGCATACAGGGTAAAAGCTATCAGGAAGGCGATATCCTCACACTGAAGGATTACAAGGAAGGAATCTATTATATTGATTAAATAAACCCTAAAAACGCAATCATTTATGGATGAGCAGATTCTCATTTATGCAGCTATTCTGGTAGCTGTCATCGTCCTGACCATCGTCGGGATTTTAAGTCGTTACCGCAAGTGCAAGAGCGACGAGGTATTGGTAGTATATGGTAAGACCGGCGATAAGAAATCGGCTAAACTGTATCACGGAGGAGCCGCTTTTGTATGGCCCATCATTCAGGGATACTCTTTCCTGAACATGAAACCCATGCAGATTGACTGCAAACTGACCGGCGCCATCTCCAAACAAAACATCCGCGTAGATGTGCCCACTACCATCACTGTGGCCGTAAGCACAGAGCCCGAAGTCATGCAGAATGCGGCCGAACGCTTGCTGGGACTGAACATCGAGGCACAACAGGAACTGATTAAAGACGTTGTTTACGGACAAATGCGTTTGGTCATCGCCGATATGACTATCGAACAACTGAACAGCGACCGTGATACATTCCTTGAGAACTGCCGCAAAAACATCGATTCCGAATTGAAGAAATTCGGCCTTTACCTGATGAACATCAACATCAGCGACATCCGTGATGAAGCCGACTATATCGTCAATCTGGGAAAAGAAGCCGAAGCGAAAGCCAAGAATGAAGCCTTAGCCAACATTGAAGAACAGCAGAAACTGGGGGCCATCAAGATTGCAGAACAGCAAAAAGAGCGCGCCACCAAAGTAGCGGAAACCAACCGCGACAAGAACACTCAACTGGCCGATACGCAACGTGACGAGGAGATTAAAGTAGCCATAGCCGACAAGGAACGTGAATCGAAAGTAGCGGAAGAAAACGCCGAAAAAGAATCACGTATCGCCAAAGCCAGCGCCTCTATGGAAGTGAACAAGGAACAGGCGCGTACCGAACAGGAGAGTCGTACTGCAGAGCTCCAGTCCGATATGGAGATAAAGCAGGCGGAAGCACAAAAGAAATCGGCCATCGGGCAAAATAACGCTGCCAAAGAGGTTGCCGAAAGTAATGCGGAACTGGAAGTTACCAAGGCGGAAGCCTCTAGAAAAGCCGGTGAAGCACAGGCCAGAACGCAAGCTGCTGTCCTCACTGCACAGGAAAACGCACAGCGTGAGATAGAAGAAGCGAAAGCCCGCAAAGTAGAACAGGCTTTAAAAGCGGATAAGATTGTTCCTGCCGAAATAGCCAAACAGCAAGCTATCTTGGATGCGGACGCATTGGCTGAGCAAATAAAACGTAAGGCAAATGCAGAAGCGGAAGCTATCCTGGCAAAAGCACAGGCGGAAGCCAAGGCCATCCAGATGAAGCTGGAGGCAGAAGCGGAAGGTAAGAAGAAGTCCTTGCTGGCCGAAGCAGAAGGCTTCGAGGCCATGGTGAAAGCTGCCGAACGCAATCCCGAAATCGCCATCCAATACAAGATGGTTGACCAATGGAAGGAAATCGCTTCGGAACAGGTTAAGGCATTTGAACATATTCAACTGGGGAATATTACTGTTTTTGACGGCGGCAACGGCACGACATCTAATTTCTTGCAGAACGTCGTCAGCAAAGTAGCTCCTGCACTGGGTATCCTAGACAAGCTTCCCATTCATGATACCTATCAGAACATTGTCAATCCTTCCTCGAAAGAAAACGCACAGAATGAGCCGGAGAAAGAGGAGTTTGAACCGGTAGACAAGGACGGAAAGAAACGCCCGTCCGACACCCCTCCTGCTCCGGACAAGAAATAACAGGAAATAGTTTACTTTAGAAATAGTGTTTGTATGATGTGGCGGCAGAAGCAGATTTCTGTCGCCACACATTCTTTTTAACCGTATTATCACCGCTTTACAGAGTAAAATTCGTAATTTTGCAATCGGTAAAAAGAAATAAATCAATGGATTTTAAGTACGACGTTATTGTAATAGGCGCCGGACACGCAGGCTGTGAGGCAGCTGCGGCCGCAGCCAACATGGGTTCGAAGACCTGCCTGATTACCATGGATATGAACAAAATCGGGCAAATGAGTTGTAACCCTGCCGTAGGTGGAATTGCCAAGGGACAAATCGTAAGAGAGATAGACGCATTAGGTGGCTATATGGGACTGGTTACAGACCGTACAGCCATACAGTTCCGTATGCTCAACCGTTCCAAAGGTCCCGCTATGTGGAGCCCCCGTGCCCAGTGTGACCGCGGCAAGTTTATCTGGGCATGGCGCGAGATTCTGGAGAACACTCCCAATCTGCACATTTGGCAAGATACTGTAGAAGAACTAATCGTGGAAAACGGTGAAGCGACCGGAGTCATGACTTGCTGGGGAGTAACTTTCCATGCAAAATGTATCGTGCTCACCGCAGGAACCTTCCTAAACGGACTGATGCACATCGGGCATAAACAACTGGCAGGAGGACGCATGGCCGAACCAGCTTCCTACCATCTGACCGAATCAATCACCCGCCACGGAATCACCGCCGGACGTATGAAGACCGGTACACCTGTCCGCATAGACGGACGCAGCGTACACTATGAGCTGATGGAAACACAGGACGGAGAAAACGACTTCCACCGTTTTTCGTTCATGAGCGAACCGCGCAAGCTGAAACAACTGCAATGCTGGACCTGCTTTACCAACGAAGAGGTGCACGAGGTACTGCGCAAAGGTCTGCCCGACTCTCCCCTTTTCAACGGACAAATCCAAAGCATCGGACCGCGTTATTGTCCCAGCATAGAAACCAAAATCGTAACCTTCCCCGACAAGCCGCAACATCAGCTTTTCCTGGAACCCGAAGGAGAAACCACACAAGAACTTTACCTGAACGGGTTCTCTTCTTCACTGCCCATGGACATACAGTTGGCGGCATTGAAGAAAGTACCTGCATTTAAGGACTTGGTAGTTTATCGTCCGGGATACGCTATCGAATACGATTACTTCGACCCTACCCAACTGAAACATACGTTGGAATCGAAAATAATAAAGAACCTGTTCCTTGCCGGACAAGTAAACGGGACCACCGGTTACGAAGAAGCAGGCGGACAGGGAATCATTGCCGGTATCAACGCACACATCAACTGCCACGGTGGCGAGCCGTTCACACTGGGACGGGACGAGGCCTACATCGGTGTCTTGATTGACGATCTGGTTACAAAAGGTGTGGACGAACCTTATCGTATGTTCACCTCCCGTGCCGAATACCGCATCCTGCTCCGACAAGACGATGCAGATATGCGCCTCACTGAACGTGCCTACAAACTAGGTCTGGTAAAACAAGACCGTTACGAACATCTTTGCAGCAAACGGGAAGCCGTGAACCAAATCATCGACTTTGCCAAGACCTTCTCCATTAAAGCCGCATTAATCAATGATGCTTTGGAAAGTTTGGGTACTGCCCGTCTGACACACGGCTGCAAACTAATCGACCTGCTGAACCGTCCGCAGATTACCATCGAAAATATAGCCGGGCACATTCCGGCTTTCAAAGCCATGCTGGACCAAATTACCGACCGTAAAGAAGAAGTGATTGAAGCGGCCGAAGTACTGATCAAATATCAGGGGTACATTGACCGCGAACGAATGATCGCAGAAAAGATACATCGCTTGGAAGCCATCCGCATCAAAGGCAAGTTCGACTACAACTCATTGAATTCGCTCTCTACCGAAGCCCGGCAGAAACTGATGAAGATAGATCCCGAAACATTGGCCCAAGCCAGCCGCATACCGGGTATCTCTCCTAGCGACATCAACGTCCTACTAGTTCTGCTGGGGCGGTGAAACAAGGTATGTTTCACGTGAAACAAGTAATTTAATAGACTAACAATAAAACACTGGTTATGAGCAAAGAAACGCTTAAAGCAAACTTAAGAGAAATTCCAGATTTCCCCATTCCGGGAATTCTGTTTTATGATGTGACAACCTTGTTCAAGAATGCCGGGTGCTTGCAGGAAATGCTGGACACTTTATATGAAATGTACAAGGACAAAGGTATCACCAAAGTAGTAGGTATAGAGTCGCGCGGCTTCATTATGGGCGGTGCTCTGGCGGCACGTTTAGGAGCCGGATTCGTAATGGCGCGTAAGCCGGGCAAACTCCCTGCAGAGGTTGTAGAAGAAACGTATGCTAAAGAGTACGGAACCGATACCATTCAAATACATAAGGATGCCATCAATGAAAACGATGTAGTTCTGCTGCACGATGATTTATTGGCTACCGGTGGAACCATGGCGGCCACTCATCGGTTAGTACAAAGATGTGGTGCCAAAAAGATCTTCATCAACTTCATTATCGAGTTGGGAGGTCTGAACGGCAGAAAGGCATTCCCCGAAGACATCACAGTGGATACACTGCTTACTTTATAACGCCGCACAATCTGCCCGTAAAAAAGCGAAGTCCGTCCCGAGTCACTATAGAAAGACAACAATGGATGGACAACGAAAAGATATGGACGATGAAGCCGAAAGATATATATCTTCAAGCTGTAACATTATATATCTTACAGCTTGAAGATTTATAAGATGATTACCTACAATCATACCACGAAATGCTATTTTGAGATGTTTCCACCGTAGGGGCGAACACATGGGGCCACCCCTACGGAAGCGCTCATTTGTCCGGAAAACAATCGTTTGTCATTTAACTCAAAATTCAGCAACGAGGTATTTTTATATCGAGCTTACGTTAACATATAATCAGGTAATACCAATATACACTTATGGAAAAAGAAGAGATTACAACCAATGACTATCTGAAAGGAATCGTACTAAACCTGCCCGACAGCCCGGGCATTTACCAATACCTAAACTCCGAAGGAACCATTATCTACGTTGGAAAAGCAAAAAACTTGAAACGAAGAGTCTCTTCTTACTTCAACAGAGAGCACCCCAACGGCAAGACACGCCTGCTGGTCAGCAAGATTGCAGACATCCGTTATATCGTGGTAAAGACAGAGGAAGACGCCCTTTTGTTAGAGAATAATCTGATAAAGAAATACAAACCGCGCTACAACGTATTGCTGAAAGATGATAAGACCTACCCTTCCATTTGTGTAAGCAATGAGTATTTTCCACGCATCTTCAAGACCCGGAAAATCATCCGTAACGGCTCCTCCTACTATGGTCCGTACAGCCACATGCCCTCCATGCTTGCCGTGATGGACTTGATAAAAAAGCTCTATCCCATCCGCACTTGCAAACTCAACCTGAGTCCAGAGAACATTCGTGCCGGCAAGTTCAACGTGTGCCTGGAATACCATATAAAAAATTGTAAAGGGCCATGTATCGGACAACAATCGCATGAGGAATACATGAAGAATATCGGTGAAATCAAAGATATCCTGAAAGGAGATACACAAATTGTAAGTGACCTGCTGATGGAGGAAATGCAAGCGCTTGCCGCCGAAATGAAATTTGAGGAAGCACAGAAAATAAAAGAGAAATATGACTTGATAGAAAACTATCGCTCCAAGAGCGAAGTGGTCAACTCCATCATCCATAATGTGGATGTATTCTCCATTGAAATGGAAGAAAATTCAGCCTATATCAACTATCTGCATATCACTAACGGATGCATCAACCAAGCCTTCACCTTCGAATACAAGAAACGTCTGAACGAAACGAAAGAAGAACTTCTACAATTGGGCATTATTGAGATGCGTGAACGATATAAGAGCACTTCCCGCGAAATCATCGTACCTTTTGAAGTGGATATGGAAATGAACAACGTCACCTTCACCGTTCCCCAACGAGGAGAAAAGAAGCATTTGCTGGACCTCTCCGTAATGAACGTGAAGCAGTATAAAGTAGACCGTTTGAAACAGGCGGAAAAGTTAAATCCAGAACAAAGAAGCGTCCGTCTGATGAAAGAAATCCAAGAGCAGCTACATATGAAGAAGATGCCGAACCACATTGAATGTTTCGACAACTCCAACATTCAGGGTTCGGACGCAGTGGCCGCCTGTGTAGTCTTCAAAAAGGCAAAACCAAGCAAGAAGGATTACCGGAAATACATCATCAAGACAGTGACCGGGCCCGACGATTACGCCTCTATGAAAGAGGTGGTACGCCGCCGGTATAGCCGCGCCATAGAGGAAGGTTCCCCCCTGCCCGACCTCATCATTACCGACGGTGGAAAGGGGCAAATGGAAGTAGTGAGAGAAGTGATAGAAGACGAACTTCATTTGGATATCCCCATAGCCGGACTGGCCAAAGACCGCAAGCACCGCACCTCGGAATTGCTATACAGTTTTCCTCCGCTGACCATCGGTGTAAAACAAAGCACTCCCTTGTTCCATCTGTTGGAGAATATACAGAACGAAGTACACCGCTTCGCCATCACCTTCCATCGGGACAAGCGCAGCAAGAGCCAGGTGGCATCCGCTTTAGACAACATCAAGGGAATAGGTGAGAAAAGAAAGACCGCCCTGCTGAAAACATTCAAAAGCGTCAGCCGCATCAAGCAAGCCTCACTGGAAGAGATTGCAGCCGTGGTAGGTGAAGCAGCCGCTAAAAAATATCAAAAGAAAACCTCACAGAATAAAAGGGATTTCCTACCTTTGCATACATCCATTGCAAGGATATGCCGCCCTCATAACTGTCAAGCCAAGAGGTCGGCAATGTTTCCACCCACCATAGTAGGCGGACATAATACCGGTAAACGGCAAGCATTTTCAATAATAAATAAAGGATATAAATATGAGAGTAGTTATTCAACGAGTAAGCCACGCCTCTGTTACCATAGAAGGTGTATGCAAATCGGCGATAAAAGAAGGATTCATGATATTGGTTGGTATCGAAGAAGCTGATACACAAGAAGATGCTGACTGGTTATGCAAAAAGATAATAGGATTGAGAGTCTTTGACGATGAAAACGGAGTGATGAATAAATCCATTCGGGAGGTAGAAGGCAACATTCTGGTTATCAGCCAGTTCACATTACATGCATCTACAAAGAAAGGAAACCGTCCCTCCTACATCCGTGCCGCAAAACACGATATAGCCATTCCTCTCTACGATTATTTCTGCCGGGAACTAAGCATCGGTTTAGGCAAAGAAGTAGGAACCGGAGAATTCGGAGCAGACATGAAAGTTGAACTTCTGAACAACGGGCCTGTTACTATATGTATGGACACTAAAAACAAAGAATAATGACACTGGAAGAAGCACAAAAAGAGGTGGACAGCTGGATTAAAACGTATGGTGTACGTTACTTCAGCGAACTGACCAATATGACCGTCCTGACCGAGGAAGTAGGCGAACTGGCACGTGTGATGGCACGTAAATATGGAGACCAATCTTTCAAACAAGGAGAGAAAGACAACCTTGCCGATGAAATGGCAGACGTATTGTGGGTCCTTATCTGTCTGGCCAACCAGACCGGAGTAAACCTGACCGAAGCCTTCCGTCAAAACTTGGAGAAGAAAACAAATAGAGATAAAGACAGACATAAAAACAACCCCAAATTATAAAGAATTATGGAACATAATCACGAATTCGAAGGTGGACATGAACATCGTCATGACCACGATCATGGACCCGAGCACAGTAAGTACGAGGAAGCACTTGCCAAGTATAACATCCGTTTGCGCGATGAGGATGTAAAAGCGAAAACTGCCCTACTCATCGAAAAACATGTAGCAGAAAACAATACACCGGACGTAAAGAAATTCCTGTTCCATTGCATTGACCTGACCACTTTAAAGTGCACTGATTCGGATGAAAGTGTAATGAAATTCACCGGAAAAGTAAATGAATTTGTTGACAAGTACCCTGATCTGGACAATGTAGCCGCAATCTGTGTATATCCTAATATGGCAGAAGTAGTCAACGACACCTTGGAGGCAGACCATGTAAACATAGCCTGTGTATCGGGTGGTTTCCCTTCATCACAAACATTTACTGAAGTAAAGGTAGCCGAAACAGCCATGGCTCTCCATACCGGAGCTGATGAAATAGATATCGTTATCCCGGTAGGCAAGTTCCTGAGTGGGGATTACGAAGGAATGTGCGATGAAATAGAAGAATTAAAAGCTGTATGTGGTGAGCACCACCTGAAAGTAATTCTAGAAACCGGAGCACTGGGAAGCGCATCCAACATCAAAAAAGCGTCCATTCTATCGATGTATTCCGGAGCCGATTTCATCAAGACCTCTACCGGAAAGGAAAACCCCGCCGCTACTCCTGAAGCCGCCTTGGTGATGTGCGAGGCTATCAAAGAATACTATATGACAACAGGCCGCAAAGTAGGATTCAAACCCGCCGGAGGAATTAATACCGTACACGATGCTTTGGTTTACTATACCATTGTAAAAGAAGTGTTAGGTGAAGAATGGCTGACAAACGAGCTATTCCGCTTAGGAACAAGCCGCCTGGCCAATCTGCTTCTCTCAGAAATTGTAGGTCAGGAAACCAAGTTCTTCTAAACAAAGAACCGTTTCACTATTTAAATAACAACCACATTTAAAGTGACCGGAATGAGCCTTATCTATTCCGGTTATTTTAAACTACCAAAGAAAGGCGTACCTCAAAAAGCTCGGGCGTGGTCCTTATCGTATAAAGGATCACGCCCGAACTTTTTGAGGTACATATCTTCAACAATCGTACTATTTATCTCTTTCAATCACATAATCAATATAAGCAGTCAAAGCATCTTTTACAGCTTGACCGGCTGATTGTGGAAGTAAAGCCAACGCTTTATTACGATAATCCACCATTGCCTGTCTGGCATACTCTATCCCTCCCTTCACCTTAGTATATTCGATGAAACGGGCAATATCTTCATCCGAAGCGTCTAATGACCGGATACATAACGCCAGTTTCCGCATCTCCTCATCATCAAACGTATTTAACACATACAAAGCCGGCAATGTCAGCTTCCCTTCACGCATATCGTTTCCGGTAGGTTTACCTATCTCATCAGAAGAATAATAGTCAAAGATATCATCCTTTATCTGGAAAGCAATACCAATCATTTCGCCAAACAGACGAGCATTTTTCACCATTTCATCGGATGCATGAACCGAAATAGCCCCCGCTTCCGCACTGGCAGTAAACAATGCAGCCGTCTTTTTACGAATGACATCATAATACACTTCTTCCGAGAACTCAGAAGCATTAATATTCGCCAATTGAATAATCTCGCCTTCAGATAAGTTCTGTCCCAAACAAGCCACCAAATCTACAATTGTAATCTCGCGGGTCATGGCAGAATGCTTCAGGCTGGTTGCCAGCATATAGTCGCCTACCAGAACCGACACCTTATTATTATAGATAGCATTTACCGAAGACTGCCCACGGCGCTTGTCACTCTCATCCACCACATCATCGTGCACCAGGCTGGCCGTATGGAGCAACTCCAATGAAAGGGCCGCATGAAGCGTAGAATCATTGATTTCACCGAATAGTTTAGCAATCAACAACGCCAATATGGGACGCATCATCTTGCCATTTCTCTGCTTAATATAGGATAACACCTCACTAAGTAAAGAATTGGAACTTTGGAGCGAAGAGTCAAACAACCTTCTAAATTCCTCAAACTCCTTGTCAATAGGCAATTTGATTTGCTGTAATTTGTCCATGCAGGTTAATTTGTGCACAAAAGTAGTAATAAAAGACGGAATACGGTATTTTTTTGTACTTTTACAATGAAAAAACTAAAAGATTTTTAAGAATGGACAAACTTTTTCTATTAGATGCTTATGCATTAATATACCGCGCGTATTACGCTTTCATCAAAAGCCCGCGCATTAACTCCAAGGGTTTCAACACTTCAGCCGTACTGGGATTTGTCAATACACTGGAAGAGGTCTTGAAGAAAGAAAATCCTACGCACATCGGTGTGGCATTTGATCCCGCCGGTCCCACCTTCCGGCACGAGGCCTATGAACAGTATAAGGCACAACGTGAAGAAACACCCGAAGTAATCCGTTTGTCCGTACCCATTATAAAGGATATTATCCGGGCCTATCGTATTCCTATTCTGGAAGTACCGGGATACGAGGCTGACGACGTGATCGGTACACTGGCCACCGAAGCCGGCAAACGAGGGATCACTACTTATATGATGACACCAGACAAAGACTATGGTCAACTGGTGGGCGGAAATGTCTTCATGTACCGTCCCAAGCATACAGGCGGTTTTGAAGTGATGGGCATAGAAGAGGTAAAGGCAAAGTTCGATATCCAGTCACCCGCACAAGTCATTGATATGCTGGGACTGATGGGCGATAGTTCCGACAACATTCCCGGTTGTCCGGGAGTGGGCGAGAAAACAGCACAAAAGTTAATCGCGCAATATGGCAGCATCGAGAATCTCCTCTCCCACTCCGCCGAACTGAAGGGAGCACTGAAGGCCAAAGTGGAAACCAATCGGGAAATGATTGAATTCTCCAAGTTTCTGGCAACCATCAAAATTGATGTTCCCACCACTCTGAACATGGACGAGCTGAAACGGGAAGAACCGAACGAAGAGGAACTACGGAAGATTTTTGAAGAGATGGAGTTCCGTACCCTCATCGACCGCGTTTTCAACCGAAACAAGAAATCCGCCTTCGCCGGAACATACACCGATGCGACCGGAAACGATCTGCAAGGACGAAACCGCACACCGGAAGGAAGTGCCCGGCAGGGAAACATGCCGGACGGTTCGGAACAGCTCTCCCTTTTCGGTGAACCGGCTTCGAATGGCAAATCGCCCGCTTCTCCGTCTTCCCCTCAAGGCAATCTCTTTGCAGAATTTACCGACAGAGGGACGGAAAGTGAGAAATATTCGAATCTAGCATGTTTAGATAATTTAAAATACGACTATCAACTCATTGATACAGAAGAGAAAAGATCTGAATTATTACAAAACTTACTTACAAAAGAAATTTTCAGTCTAGACACGGAAACAACAGGAACCGATCCCATCACCGCAGAACTTGTGGGAATGAGCTTCAGCTATGCCGAAAATCAAGCATTTTATGTCCCTGTACCTGCCGATCGGACCGAAGCGCAAAAAATAGTTAATGAGTTCCGGCCGGCTTTCGAAAAAGAAGGAGCGTTGAAAGTAGGACAAAATATAAAATACGATATGCTGGTATTGGGCAACTACGGAACTGAAGTGCGCGGTCCCCTGTTCGATACCATGGTGGCACATTATGTACTACAACCGGAATTGCGCCACAATATGGACTACCTTGCCGAAATCTACCTGCATTATCAGACTATCCACATCGAAGAACTGATTGGTCCCAAAGGCAAAGGTCAGAAGAATATGCGCGATCTCTCCCCCGAAGCTATCTATAAGTACGCGTGCGAGGATGCTGATGTCACACTGAAATTGAAAAACATCTTGGAACAGGAATTGAAAACCAACGATGCGGAAAAACTCTTCTACGAAATAGAAATGCCCCTGGTCCCCGTACTTGCTTATATAGAACGCAACGGCGTGCGTGTAGACACTGAAGCCTTAAAACAGACCTCGGAACATTTCACCGCCCGCATGAACCAAATAGAAGAAGAAGTGCACCAACTGGCAGGTACGGATTTCAACATAGCCTCACCCAAACAGGTAGGTGAAGTGCTGTTTGACAAGCTGCGTATCGTGGAGAAAGCCAAGAAAACCAAAACCGGACAATATGTCACCAGTGAAGAAGTATTGGAAAGCCTGCGAGGGAAACATGAAATAGTAGGCAAGATATTGGAACACCGCGGTCTGAAGAAGCTTCTCGGTACTTATATTGATGCTCTGCCCCTATTGATTAATAAAGAAACAGGTAAAATTCATACTTCGTTCAATCAAACGGTCACTGCTACCGGCCGACTCAGTTCCAGCAACCCGAACCTTCAGAACATCCCCATCCGCAACGAAGACGGCAAGGAAATCCGTAAGGCCTTCATTCCCGATGATGGTTGCGAATTTTTCTCCGCCGACTATTCACAGATTGAGTTACGCATTATGGCACACCTTAGCGGAGACGCCAATATGATAGAGGCTTTCAAGGAAGGAGATGACATTCATGCCGCCACCGCAGCAAAAGTATATAAGATAAGTATAGACAAAGTTACCCGCGAACAACGCAGTAAAGCAAAAACAGCTAATTTCGGTATCATCTACGGCATCAGCGTATTCGGACTGGCAGAACGTATGAATGTAGACCGCAAAGAGGCAAAAGAACTAATAGACGGCTATTTCGAAACTTATCCCCAAATAAAGGAATATATGGACAAAAGCATCGACCTTGCCCGCAGGCAAGGATATATTGAAACCATATTCGGCCGTAAACGATATCTTCCGGATATCAATTCCAGAAATTCGGTTGTGCGCGGATATGCCGAACGAAATGCCATCAATGCTCCTATCCAGGGAAGTGCAGCCGATATTATCAAGGCAGCTATGGTACGCATATACCAGCGCTTTCAATCTGAAAATATAAAGTCCAAAATGATACTTCAGGTGCATGATGAGTTAAATTTCAGCGTTCTACCCGAAGAAAAGGAAAAAGTACAGAAAATTGTGATTGAAGAGATGGAAAATGCCTACCATATGCAAGTACCTTTACGCGCAGACTGCGGTTGGGGAAGCAACTGGCTTGAAGCGCATTAAAGCATATAGAAACCAACTATTCGCAAGATATATAGTACTATATATAAGGTATTTATATCATAAAAGCTCAATGGTCTTTTCCAATCCATTGAGCTTTTCATTTGCCATCCCGAACGTAAATGAAAAACACAAACACAAGATAATTGTAATAAATAGATCTTATACAATTATTAATATTTGTTTAATCAGTGACATTTTGCAAAAATATAATCATTTTTTAGCAGAAATGTTAGGAGATTCAATTTTCTTTCGTACATTTGCACCGTTTTTAAAAACAATATGAAAGTAACAATCTAACATATCAATATCATGAAGAAGATCAATTTTTTGAAAGGAATGCTCGTTGTAGCAATTTTATTTATTGCTAACCTTACAGTTTTTGCAGGAAATCCGGGTGACAACCTGATTTACAATGCAGAAGAAGTAAATGGAGTAATTGTTTCGGAAACGATTTTTAAAATGGAAGGCACCATGCTTACTAATTATATGAAGCACAATTACAAGTATGATGCCAACAACCAACGCACAGAGGACGAGGCGCAAAAATGGAACAGTAACAAAAATCGCTGGGAAAATGACCTCTGCATTCGTTATACTTATGGCAACAAAAGTATGACTACTGAATATTACAAATGGAACTCTAAAAAGAAAGAATATATATTAGTACCCGAAATGACCGTAACTATGGACAAATAAATCTATTCTAACAATCTAACACTTTTCATAAAAACTCTACGAAAGGGCAACCGTGACGGTTGCCCTTTTTGTTTCGTGACGGGCAATCTTTTCGCATATAAAAAAGCCAAATCTGACTTCAATATGAAGCCTGATACAAAAAGAATGGTTATCTTTGCAAACAAATAGATAGATAATAATCAAAAAAACAAATAGATAATGGCTTTACAATGTGGCATTGTCGGTCTTCCAAACGTAGGAAAGTCGACACTTTTTAATTGTTTATCGAATGCAAAGGCTCAAGCAGCCAACTTCCCTTTCTGTACCATCGAACCGAATGTAGGTGTCATCACCGTTCCTGATGAACGCCTGACCAAACTTGCCGAACTGGTTCATCCGGGACGTATCGTTCCCACTACTGTAGAAATTGTTGACATTGCAGGACTTGTAAAAGGAGCTAGCAAAGGTGAAGGGTTGGGAAACAAGTTTCTGGCAAATATCCGTGAAACAGATGCTATTCTGCACGTACTCCGCTGTTTTGATGATGAAAATGTGACTCATGTAGACGGTAGTGTAGATCCGGTCCGTGACAAAGAAATCATTGACACCGAACTCCAGCTGAAAGATTTGGAAACCATTGAAAGCCGTATCCAAAAAGTACAAAAACAGGCACAGACGGGCGGTGACAAACAAGCTAAACAAATGTACGACATCCTTGTTAAATACAAAGACGCATTGGAACAAGGCAAATCTGCGCGTACCGTACAATTTGACAGCAAAGACGAACAGAAAATCGCAAAAGAACTGTTCTTGCTAACCAGCAAACCAGTGATGTACGTATGCAACGTGGACGAAGCAAGCGCTGCTACCGGCAATAAATATGTAGAACAAGTACGCGAAGCCGTAAAAGAAGAGAATGCAGAAATTCTAGTCGTAGCCGCCAAAACCGAAGCCGATATCGCAGAACTCGAAACCTATGAAGACCGCCAAATGTTCCTTCAGGAAGTCGGTCTGGAAGAATCAGGTGTAAATCGTCTGATCAAATCGGCTTACCACCTGCTGGAACTGGAAACCTTCATCACCGCCGGAGAAATGGAGGTAAAAGCCTGGACCTACCGCAAAGGATGGAAAGCACCCCAATGCGCAGGGGTCATCCACACCGATTTCGAGAAAGGATTTATCCGCGCCGAGGTGATCAAGTACGAGGACTACATTAAATATGGTTCGGAAGCCGCCGTGAAAGAGGCTGGAAAAATGGGCGTGGAAGGTAAAGAATACGTAGTGCAGGACGGTGACATCATGCACTTCCGCTTCAATGTATAAACCGTAGGTAAATCAAAACGCAAAAGACTTATCACAGCCATGCTATGAATGAAAAAACATCAGGGAACCAGCAAAACTAATGGCAGACTGATAAGTCAGTGTTTTGTTTCCTAAAACAAAATACAACTAACATGGAAAAATATTTAATCGTGGGAACCGGCGGCGTTGGAGGAAGCATCGCCGGTTTCCTTGCTTTAGCAGGAAAAGATGTAACATGCATTGCCCGTGGCAAGCATCTGGAAGCCATTCGTGAAAAAGGACTTCACCTAAGATCAGACTTGAAAGGTAATCACTTTCTGCCTGTACAAGCCTGCACAGCCGAGGAATACAACGAGAAAGCCAACGTAATTTTTGTATGCGTAAAGGGCTACTCCCTAGATTCCATCAAAGATCTGTTGGAAAAAGCCTCGGATAAAGATACCTTGATTATCCCCATCCTGAATGTTTACGGTACAGGTCCCCGTATCGGGCAACTTGTTTCACATGTAACAGTACTAGACGGATGCATCTACATCGTAGGTTTCGTCTCCGGACCGGGTGAAATCACACAAATGGGCAAAATATTCCGACTGGTTTTCGGCGCACGTCCCCAACAGGGTGTGGCTCCGGAACGTCTGGAAACCATTGCCGATGTACTAAGAAAAGCAGGGATCAAAGCCGATATTTCGGATGATATCAATCGCGACACCTTCATCAAATGGTCATTCATCTCGGCTATGGCCTGCACAGGTGCCTACCATGATGTCCCAATGGGTCCTCTGCAACATCCCGGAGCAGAACGCGACACTTTCATCGGTCTGTCCAAGGAAAGTTCTGAAATAGGCCGCAAAATGGGAATTACCTATGCGGAAGACCCGATAGAATACAACTTAAAAGTGATTGACAAATTAGACCCGGACAGTACCGCATCCATGCAAAAAGATATAGCCAAAGGACATGAGTCCGAAATACAAGGACTATTGTTTGATATGATCGCACTGGGCGAAAAGATGGATGTGGATATGCCCACTTACCGCAAAGTTGCACAAAAATTCAAGATATGAATACACTGTCAGCCATTCTTTGGAATCCCGATATAGAAATCTTTTCCATTTTCGGCATTTCCATCCGTTATTACTCCGTATTGTTCGTTACAGGGCTTTCATTGGCCTACTGGGTGATATACAAACTCTACCAAGACCAAAAAATTCCTTACGAAAAATTTGATTCCCTGTTCGTTTACTGCCTGCTGGGTATTGTTATCGGTGCTCGCCTGGGACATTGTCTGTTCTATGAACCAGGCTATTGGCTCTCTCACCCTGTAGAAATGCTGTTGCCCGTCAAGATTACCGATTCTGGGATAAAATGGACCGGTTATCAAGGTCTTGCCAGCCATGGAGGAACCATCGGACTAATGCTCGCCTTATGGATCTATTCACGCCGTGTAAAAATTGAAGTTCCTGACTGTACTAGACAATATAGCCATCGCCACCCCGCTGGCAGGTTGTTTTATCCGTTTAGGTAACCTGATGAATGGTGAAATAGTAGGTACGGTAACTCATGTTCCTTGGGCGTTCATTTTTCCGCACGAAGATATGCAACCCCGCCACCCGGCACAACTCTACGAAGCCATCGCCTATCTTCTGATTTTTATCATAGGCTTGCGGTTGTATAAAAAGTACAAAACCACGCTATACCCCGGTTTCTATTTCGGCTACTGCCTCACTACCATATTCACCTTCCGCTTCCTTGTGGAGTTTATAAAAGCCAGCCAGGAAGCCTTTGAAGACAGTATGATGCTGAACATGGGGCAATGGCTCAGCATTCCGTTCATACTGCTGGGAGCGCACTTCATGTACCATTCTTTTAAACCCGTAAAATAAATGAAACATATAATAGATATTGAAACTTGGGAACGCCGGGACAATTATAATTTTTTCCGCAACTTCCATAATTCATGGATATCCATCACCAGTGAAGTAGATTGCACTGAAGCATTTCCAGCTGCAAAAGCCGCCAAACGCTCTTTTTTCCTGTATTACCTGTATGCTGTGCTGCGTGCTGCCAATGAAGTGAAAGAATTCCGTTTCCGTATAGATAAAAACGGACAGGTGGTCTATCACGATCAGGTGGACATCATATCACCTATCGCTGTACCCGGCAAGACTTTCTACACAGTCCGCATCCCTTACCATGCAGATTTTGAACGGTTTTATGCCGAAGCATATCACATCGTCCATAACATCCCCGAAGAGGGTGACCCGTATGGAGCCGAAAAAGTCATTAAAGAACAGGGAGATTTTGATATTATCCAACTGAGTGCCACGCCTCAGCTTTATTTCACTTCACTCACCTATACACAAATGGCTCCCGACCATCCATTAGACTATCCGCTGATGAATGCCGGCAAAGTAGTGCCACGCGAAGGAAGACTGGTAATGCCCATCGCTTTCACTGTAAACCATGCTTTTGTGGACGGAGCGCACATAGGACAACTCTTTCAGAAAATAGAGGAGATATTGAAAGAGCTGGCTCAATAAATAGAGGGGTCTCAAAAGGCATAAAGATCCCTGTCGGACACGTATGTATGCATTTCCCTACATATACGTTCACATATATCCATAAAAGAATAAATAACCAGAAAAAGAAGACAATCTGTCAAAATGCCGATGCACGAGAATACGATGAAAATACACAAACTGTATCCTTTGAAACAGGACACCCTCATACACCGGCATTATCATTTTGACAGATTGCCAGTTTAATTAAATCAGTTTAGAAACGATAGCCCACAGAGAACTGGAAAGTTGAATTCCGCAAACCATTTTGTGCCTGTATCTTTTTTATTCCGACCCTATAATCAAAACTTATCGTATAATGATCGGCAATAACAGCCTTCATTCCAACAATGCCCCCATAATCCCAACGGCGGAAAGCCTGAAGATTAGCACTATTATTGGGCTCCCCGGCTTTATAGGAAAAACCATCCAAGGGCTTCCATTTTGCAGGCTCGGTAGTTATATTATCCCCCTCTTGGTGAATAACATCCAAAGAACAGTTTCCAGCACCAAATCCGTAAGAAGCATAAACTCCAACCGACGGAATGAGGCTGAGTTTATCCGAAACCCGAATATTATATCCCATTTTTAACGGCAAAATCAGATTATTCATCTTTATCTCTGTCTTAGGAAAATAAGTAACCATGTGATCCATCATTTTCATGGTACTTCTATTCTGCAACCAAGACAAACCGGACATTAACATCCAATGCTTTCCTATCTCGTAGTCCACAGTCACCCCCAATTGAAAGCCGGGCTTCATTCCACCTACCTGTTCGGCTTTATATCCGTCAGAACCGGAAACCAGATAATGAGACAGGTTCATTCCACCTTCCACACCAACTTTTACCTGTGCAGACAAAGGCAATACACACATGGCAGCCAACACCACCACTACAATCATTTTAGTCTTCATACTTATTTTTTTATTTGATGTTGCAAAATTAGAAAGAAGATATAAGCATAAAGCTCTATCCATATAACATCACTCACCTATACAACACTAAAAATCAACCATATAACATATTTTATCATAACATGAGCAATAAAATAAGATTCAGATATGAACTTCACATTATCAATAACCTTAGATTATCAACTAAAATATTATCATACAGCCTTAATTGGAATTACTTAAAAACTTAAATTTATCTGAGTCGAGTAAGCACTTCCTTTATCACACTTAGGAAGTACAGCTGTTTTTTCAAATGCGTTATTCATAACTACACCTTTTCATTACCATCCTTATCTAGCATAGTAATATCAGCATCATTTAATGAGAACTGAGATGTGAGATACAAACAGTCATTTATATCTTCGGCTTGTATTGAAAAAATAAAAGGAATTCTAGTAGCCACCTTTTCATAAACTTTGCAAACTGCATGAGGCTTCTTTTGGTGATGCTCCGAAGCAAAAACTCCCAAACTCAAGGAAACTAAAAATAACATCAATAATAACTTTGCTTTCATACTTCTTTTTGTTTAAAAATGATGCCGCAAAGTTAAAGGGAAAGGAAAGAACGTACAACTATTTGCTGTGACATAATATTTCTATAAAACACTGATAAACAATATATTTCAGTTTATCACTCTGACATTTTCTTTTTTAGACGCGATTTCCTTTGATTGAGGGCTACCGTATCCGTATGTCCGAAACATAAAGAAATGGCCAACGGAGAAATACCCGCTTCTTGCAGGCAAAGGACCAACAAGTCATCCTCCGTCAGTTGGGAGTATTGTGCTTGCAAAGGAGAAATATAATCAGCATAGATTTCAAAGGTCGTTTTCTTCAGTTTGTCCAATTCAGCAGCTGCCATCACCTTACGGATTTTCTTATTCACCTGCTGCTGGTCAGACAATGACATCACCTTTTTGTATATAGAAGTCTGCTGGAATAACCATGTACGAAGTGCCAACTTTTCTTTCTTCAATTGAGTTATCAATTGCTCTTTTTGGGCAATTTCATCAAGATTTTGGTTTTCCCTATCCTGTAACAGTGCAAGAGCGGATTCATTTTCTTCTATGCGCTGCTGCATCACATTCTGTTTCTCATCAGCATATTGTAATGCTTGCCGATAGAGTGCCTGCTGGTTATTTTTCTTATTTATCCAACGTTGGTAAATCAAAGCAACGACAAAGCAAATAATAATGGCTGAAAAAACAATACGCCCTATAACCTTTCTGAATTTTATTTGCTCATCCTTTACTTCCAATGCTGTCTGATTTTTATAGACTATATGCTGCACTTCAGACAATCGCTCACTAGCATCCAATGAATCCTGAACCATGACAAAAGTATCTAGATAGTGATAGGCGGACTTGAAATTTCCTAGCTTAGCTTCCATTACGGCAAGTGACCAGTAAGACATAGAAAGGGATGGAGAAAAGAGCAGGCTTTTCTCTAAATAATACCTAGCAGAATCATATTGTCCTAAACCAATGTACAAATCACCTATATTATAGAAATAACCGCTAAATATTTTATTTTTTTTGCAAAACTTTATAGGCATAAACCACGGCAGAATCGATGTTTTCAAATCGTCCATAATACAGACTTAAATTGTGCCAAGAAGTGAGTATCATGCTTGTATCTTTAGAACGCATAGCATATTCCACAGACTTTCTCTGATAAGTTATAGCAGAATCCTGCATATCCCTCATACCATAAATATATCCAATGTTATGATAGGCAATAGCAGTATCTTTAGCACTAAAAGAATAAAGAAGAGCTTGATTTTGTATTTCCAACGCCTTGTCGTACAATTCACAATCACCATACCATACCCCTAACATACTATAAATCAATCTTCTACATTTTAAATCTTGCGGATAATTCTGCAACACTTCCAACGCTTTCAAATTATGCTCTATCGCCGACATTTCATCATTCATCTGCGCCAGCAGCCTTCCCTTATACATCAATGCCACAGCCTTCTCCCTATCATCATCTCCATAATAATCCAAGGCGAAATTCAATAAGGAATCGCAAGGTAATAAGGGTAGTTTGTTCTTGTCCGTAGCCTCAGCCAGCAACAAAGCATAGTATGCCTTGTCTACTTCCGGCAAATCCTCTAAAACAGATATATTTTTTAAAATAGTCAATGCACTGTCCGGCTTCATTTCCAACAATGAATCTACTTGCTGTAACATCGGATTGGAAGAATGGTGGTTACAGGCAAACAAACAGACAGCAAACTGACGAAATTTAAATATATAATAAATGAACGCATAGTAATTTTGTCTTTTAGCTTTCTATGCACAAAGATAGCAAAATGCCTTTATAACCTGATATACAAACATCTATTAAAAAAACATTATGCAAATTCTGTAACGCACAGTTATTCCATCTTACTTTTCATACGATATTTGCGTTGCGCTACAATCTGTGCATCATTATTACCAAAGCATAAAGCGATGGCAAAAGGAGATAAATCCGCCAATTGCAGACATAGCAAAAGGACATCATCTTCGTTCAACTTGGGATACCGGGTATGCAGTTGCTCTATGTAATCAGCATAAATCTGTCCTATAATCACTCTGAGTTGGCGTTGCTCAGCATTGGTGAGCACTGCAATACGCTCTTTGTGATGCTTTTGCTGGTTGGCCAGTTTGTCTATTTTCGTATAGAGGGCACTTTGCCGGAACAACCAGTTGCGCAATTTCTCTTTCTCCATCTTCATGGCCTCTATAGCCCGTTCCTTCTCTTCTATTTCCTCGGCACGGCTTTCTTGTTTCTGTTTCAATTCGGCTATCACCTCTTCATGTTGAGCAATATTCTGCTGCATATCCATCAGGTTCTGTTTCAGCTTCTGCAACAGATATTTATAGTTGGATTGCTGTATCTTCTTGTTCTTCAGTATCTGTTGATAAATAATCACAATGACCAGCAGCAACACCACAGCTATCATCGCAATGGTGTATATCCTCCGTTTAGCCTTGAACTGTTCTTTCCTTACTTGCGCGTCGGCATTCCAGCGATAGGTCTTCTTCTCCAGTTCCGTGGCCACATTGGTGGAATAGATGGAATCTTCCAACTCGGTGCTGATTTCCAGATATTCCAAAGCTTTCTCCACATTTCCCTGCTGCTTAGCTATGGCATACAAGTCAAAGAAAGAGAGATACCGGATATGAATATCGACAGCTTCCTTGCTCCGGTTCAAATAATAAAGAGCCGAATCAAGCTGCCCGTTATTATAATAAAATTCCCCTAGATTCCAAAGACACTGCAAGCTGTCTTCTCTAAGACGACAAGCATCGTATGCCCTTTTCAGACAAGTAATAGCTATACTGGTCCGTCCTGTACGTCCGCATAAATCCCCTATATTTCCATAAAGAGAATGCAAAAGGAAACTATCAGTAGAAAGAGAAAGCTGCAAAGCGCGTTGCTGGCAGATAAAAGCGGAGTCTATATTTCCATAGCCGATATAAGCTACCCCCAGATTGCTGAGTGAACTGATGAAATGACGGTTATGCCGTGCCAGCGAATCATTATAACAAGCCTTGACATACATATCTTTGGCCTGTGCGTACAAGTTCTGTTTGCCATACAGCCCACCCAACATATTATATACAAACCCCTTCCAATAGAATTCACATGGATAGGCGGAAAGGATTTCAAGCGCCATACGGTAACTTTTCAGGGCATCGGCATAGTTTTCCATTTCCTGTTGCACTTTACCCTTATACAAAAGAGCTATAGCATGTTCTTTGGCTTCTTCATGGTATACATGGAGGGCTAAATTCAATAATGAGTCACAAGGAAGCAGTGAATAACCATTTTTATCCGCAGCCTCAGCCAGCAGCAAAGCGTAATCGGCCTTGTCTTCCGGGGTCATACCGATCAGGGAAGAGATGGATTTCAATAATGAAAACGCACTGTCGGCATGTTCTTCCATCAAGTATCCTGCTTGCCGCAAAGCAGGATGTTCCGTGCGCTGCAAAGTACAGGAAAGACAAAGCCAACATAGAAGGCAAACAATACCCGGCTGTTTTATATAAACATACATGCAACTCTATTTTTATTCTCCGGCGACAAAGATACAGAAAACTCAGAACTTATATCCTACACCGGCCGATAAACTGACATTCCGCCCGAAAGGCCTCTTACGAAGAGAACATTTACCATCGATAGTGTAAATGAAATGCTCGGATTCCAATGAAACCCCGGTCCTTCCACCGTAAGTAAAATGATCTGGAAAATCCTGATGCCACCAGCCCAAACTAGAGTGCATTCCGTTGCCATAGGCGTAGTCAATGGATTTATCCCTGCCAAACATAGCATAGGACAGATACGGTCCCGCATTGATGCGCAAATTCCATTTGTTATTTAAAGCAACATTATAAGAAGCAAGGATAGGAAGCTCCAAATTGAATTTACTAAAAAAGGAATCGGTACCAAGCCT